>ENA-OWPN01000177-OWPN01000177.1-human-gut-metagenome-genome-assembly--contig:-NODE-177-length-113134-cov-4.497236_pt1 | contig 113134 bp, 99 predicted proteins | sample MGYA00248266_ERZ651850 | MGnify/ENA primary metagenome ERZ651850 (study PRJEB26924, sample SAMEA4378296) | human gut metagenome | biome: human gut; feature: human-associated habitat; material: faeces... | reverse complement strand
TTTTATTAGTGCTAAAAGTATGTGGGTAGAAACTCAAAATACAAGCCAACCATAAGTTATATATACTCTACGAATACAAGTTCAGTTACCGTTAATACAGCACCTGCCAGCCCTACAGGGAGGAGACCGTAATGCTATTCAGGGTGACGGATGACGAACTGGTATATCAGGTCAGCTCTCTAAGGAAACTGAATACACCTACGATAAAAACGGAAATCCTACCAGAGATTTGAACCGGAACATCCAGGAAATAAGATATAAATTCCTAAATTTGTGAATGAACACCTGTATTTATGAAAAATACCCTCTATATTGTTTTCAGTTTATGAAAAAAGAAGTCGATCAAACCATAAAAGAGTTATTACAGTTTTCACCCGATATTTTAGAACTGAATGCTCCGATAGAAACAGAAGAAATAGCTCGATTCGAATCGAAGTTTAATTTACCTCTCCCTGAGGATTATAAATATTTATTAAGTATTACAAATGGATTTAGTTTGATGGGAGATGAAGTCCTTGGTATTGCAAAAAATAAATATGATTTAGTGAATGCGTATCAATTTGAACATTACGAGGTGATAAACCCTCAATATGAATATCTGATACCTTTTAGTCCTGATGGCTTTGGAAATTCCTATTGTTTTGATACAAGAATAAAAACAAACCAAGGATTTTCCAATCAGATTGTCTTTTGGCAACATGATTATGAATATAGTGAAACTGATTTGCCGGAAATCACAAATAATAGTCTTATTGATTTTATCAATAATTGGATAATTGGCAATACCTTAAAATATTATGATTACGAAGGTAATGAGAAAAAGTAAAGAAAGATAATACATGGAAAAAGATGCACAACGAAACATACGAACAGAAGAGACGAAGATTATTTGGCAAAGTCAATTTTTTACCAGCATACTTACAACAGCTCAATAAACTGTTGAATATAGAAGTTACAGCCGATATGCTTCTTTCTATTGTAAAAACAGATAGCTTCTTAGAACAGATAGACTTTGACTCCGATACTTTATTTTACAAAGAAACAATTTCATTTGAAGACAAAGAGAAGTTACAAAGAATAGTGCGGTCGAAACTACTGGATTGGAATGCCAACTATATGATGGAACTAACCAATGTAAGAGAATGTGGATTACTGCCTATCCCTAATTTGTCGGTTTTTAATTGGGACTTCAAATATGAAGATGAAAAGAGTGGAATCATTGTATTTATCAGGCAAGATAAAAAAGAAGAATTGGTATTAGACTTTTATGAAGAAGATTTTCAATATTTTTTAGATATTGAAATTTATCAACCAATAGAATAAAGAATAACAATAAATATGAAGGAAAATGATTTGTTTGCAATCGTTGAGCATGTTTCATATGAACAATATGAAAATGCAATATCCAATGTTTGTATCAATGATTGTAATGAGTATAAACAAAATCTTCTGCACGAAGCCATTGCCTGTTGTAGAAATGATATTGCAACGGACTTGATAAATAGAAATATTAATATAGATCAACAAGACTACAGAGGAGAAACTCCTTTACATTATTGTGCAGCATATTTCAATCTTGAAATAGCAGAATTATTACTGCAAAAAAAGCTCAAATCAATATTATTGATAAATATGGAAATAATCCTTTATGGGTTGCAGTATTCAATGCTCGTGGAGATTATAGAATGGTAAGACTCTTTTTAAGATATGGTGCCGATATTCAGCACAAGAATAGAGCCAATCGCTCTCCATTGGATTTTGCCAATCAAATCAATGACCTAGATCTGGTTAAGATTTTTCTTCATGAGGGAGCAAATAATTCATAAATTACAAATGAATTAGAACTTTTATGTAATCCAAAAGAGTGAAAACAATAATCCTGAAAGAGAAGAATATTCACTGCTCAACAACAATTGTGGAACATTTGCTATAGATGTATTAAACCAAGATACTAATGTAAAAAAAGATGCACCTAAAATAGTAGATCCATGTCCTGTCAGCATTGTAGAAGAGGAGGATGTAAATGTTGTATCGGAATCCTTACCAAGTGATCCCCAAGACCCAAGTAGAAAGAATAATATCACCCCCAAAGAACGCAATATGAACAATGAAAATACATCTATATGGTCTAATTTCATAAATTGGATAAACAATATATTAGAATAGTAGTATGAAATTATATTTATTAATCTGTATAACATTATTTCATAGCTGTAGTTATAAACCACAGGACAAACCCCTAGTAAGCTCTGAATATGTTGTTGATTCAACATTAGAACGTGATTATAAAGAGTATGAAGACTGTTATTTTTATACCTAACAATCATGATGGGAAAAGTGTTGAAACAGCGCAAAAAGCTTTTGAAATTGCAAAACCAATCTTATATGAGATGAACAAAAACAATATTGAAAACCTGACACCTATTCATATAAGATTAATAGAAGATAAAATATGGATAATATATGGATTTCCTCAAACTAAAAACAATGAAATTATAATGGGAGGAGGATTATATATAGAAATGAAAAAAAGTAATGGAGCAATTATAAAAGCAATTATTGAAGAATAGTTAACATTGAAAAATTTGACCCAAAGGAAATATCATATATGCAACCGGAACAGTTCCACGAACTGCAACTATTTCGATTCCGGCACAGAATCTAAATAGGAACAGCTATTTTAGTCATGCCGTAGTAGAAGCAGGTGCAACTAATAGCGGAGCATTATTTACCCAGTCCGTAAGAATGGAATGGAATTTGAAGTTAAACCCTTTATTTATACAACAAAAATGAAAGAATTATTACAAATATTATTGCTAACCGTCGCTTTTACAGGTTGTCAGAATCATGGAGTTAAAAAAGCGGATCTGTCATCTGCCGACTCTGTATTGGTAGATTCTCTATTTAAAAATTACAAAGAAGAATCTTCACAATATATCTTTATGTACCAAACAACTTCCCCAAAGCATAAAGAGTATTTAGACTCGGCTCTCTATTTGGTAGAAGAAGCTATCGAAAAGGGGTATTCAAAGTATTCTTTCTTTGAACTGAGAAAGTTAGGAATTTTAGCAGAAATGGAAGAATACGATAAAGCCGTTAAATATGTGTATTCTTTGAAAAATATTGAATTCGCCCAAGGATATCCTTATTTGAAAATTATAAGACATCGTTGCGAAGCCATGCGATGCCACGCCCAAAATGATAAGGAAGGTGAGGTACTTCATTTAAAAAAGATAATTGCTATTATTAAAGACTATATAGAGAAAAACAAAAAGGACATTATAGCATTTTTACATTCGGATGATTTAAAAGTTCTACTAAGAGGAAATTACATGCTGGCTATCGGATCATACTGCCATTACTGCATGTTATTATATGGAGAAGAGGGAGCTACAGAAAGACTCATAGAATTTTCATCCGAAATGTCTGAAAATGCGAAAAAATGCTTTATGTTTCCTCCAGATGAAGATGACCTTAAAGGATTTTATGGATATTAATATCTGCCTTTACAGAACTAATAACAATGGTTTTGCAGGAGGAAACGTTTCTGCTGGATGTTTATTAATTGTCCCAACTGATTGGAATCGTTTTAATTCCACAATGTCAGGCATTAAAGATTTCAAAGTACGCCTCCATCGCAGCAGTTATGAAAACACGAATTTAATGGGGGTAAATGGGAATATACCTGGTATAACGGTAATAAATAAAAAAGAAATATATTAAGCAATGAAACAATTTATCTACGTATTTATATTATGCTTATGTTCACTTCCCGTTTTTAGTCAAAAATGGGAATGTAATGTAACTACATTTTTAGATCCTGAGTTCAAAGGGGAAATCGCTGTATATGAGAATTATTCAAAAGAAAAAATTTTAGGTTATCTAAAAAATGATGAATCTAATGAAAACATTATATCTTTTCAGATTAAAAAACAAATTAATGATATGATATATGTACAAGCATTTGATTTATATAATACAGTAAATATTGCTGGATGGATACAATTTAATAATTACATCGGTATTTATTCCCGCGCATATCAAGGCAATTTAAAACTGTATAAATCTCCCAACATAGAATCGGATATAAATTGTATCATAAAAGAATATGATCCAGAAGTCTATACAGTTATAGGATGTTGTAAAGATTGGCTAAAAGTCAAACGTATTTTACATGGAAAAACATATATAGGATGGATGCCTCCTGAAATGCAATGTGCTAATCCCTATTCCACATGCTCATAGTCTAACCTAATCAACAAAAAATCAATACCAATTTTAAATCCATTCATTAGAAATTTTATTCTTAAATAGAATTCCCAATAGGAGGGATTTTACTTTATTATACAATACATTGCCAGTTCAACGATAAGGAGGAGCTGCACTATACGGACGGAACCGGAACTCCCTGCTACAACGGAAATATCAGCAGCATCAGCTGGAAGGCAGGAGAGGAACAGATCACAAGAGGATACAGGTTTACCTACGACGGACTGGACCGCATGAAGATGGCGGAGTACGGAGAGGGGGAACGGCTTGCATCCAACCCTAACCGGTTCAACGAGGAGGTTACCGCCTACGACAAAACGGGAAACATTCTCAGGCTCAAACGAATGGGACAGACTGGAGCGCAGGAATACGGATTGGTGGACAACCTCGCACGGACCTACAACGGAAACCTGCTGACGAAAGTTACCGACAATGCAGCAGGCTCTGTATATGGCAACGGCTTTGAATTCAAGGACGGGACAGACAAGGAAACGGAATACGCCTACGATGAAAACGGAAATCTTACTCAGGATTTGAACCGGAACATCAAGGATATTCAATATAATTTTCTAAATTTGCCACAACGCATTGAGTTCGGAGACGGAAGTACGACCGAATATCTCTATGACACCGACGGAAGAAAGCTCCGCACGGTACACAGGGCAGACGGAAAGACGACCATCACCGACTATGCAGGGAATTTGATCTATGAAAACGGGAACCCCATCAGACTGCTTACCGGATACGGATATGTATCCCTGCCCGACGGTATGTATCATTATTACCTGCAGGACCATCAGGGAAACAACCGCGTAGTGGCAGACCGGAACGGAAAGTTGGAGGAAGTGAACCATTACTACCCCTTCGGAGGTATGTTTGCCAACAACGGAAACATACAGCCTTACAAGTATAACGGAAAGGAACTGGATACACGGAAGGGACTCAACTGGTACGATTACGGGGCAAGGCATTATGATCCGGCTGTAGGAAGATGGCATGTGCAGGATCCGATGGCAGAAAAATATTGTTCATGGAGTCTTTATATATATTGTTTGAATAATCCTGCAAATTTTGTAGATATGAAAGGAAAAGATGTGTGGGTTGAAAACCTACCAAATGGAACTTATCAAATAGTAGGAGGAACTATAAACCAAGATTTAAACATTTACCTTGTAGATGAAAATGAAAATAAGTCAAATAATGTAGTAGGAAGTACTTTAACACCTTATTCATTTTTTGGAGATAATGGAAAAGTTATAAAAGGAGCAATCATTAATCCTCAAGATTATAGTGGTCAGAGATTTATTGATAAAGAAATTATAGCTGATAATCCTAGTATTTTATATTATATGCCCAATGCAGTTGGAGGAAAAAAGTATGACTTCAAAACCAGAGGAATGAATAATAACCTTAATATCATTGAAAAAGAACAATATAAATATCGTGGTATGCCTTTTAAAGATGCACAAGGTAAAATAGTTTTTGCTTCTGCCCGTGATATTGGGAACTATGGGGCAGGATATATAGCTGGTAAATTTGGAATGGACTGGAAAACTGCTCGTATAGGCTTTGATGGATTGCAAAGTATCCAAGAAGGACGTTTATCGCATGAAGGTATGACCACCCAAAAAGCAGAACGCTTAGGATATGAAGCTGGTACTGCCAATAGCTGGTTAAACCAAATAAATAAATGGTTAAACCAAATACTTAACAGACCTACCGAGCCACCATTTTAAAAAGTATATCGAATATGTGGAAACCTTTTTTAGGCCAACCTTGGTGAAATAGATATTTTTATTGATCAAGATTCTACTTTACTCATTTTTAATGAAGAGTGGGGGGAAGGAGCTCTTAATAATGTGAAATGTTATTTCCCTAATTATAAATACAAGCATTTTTATTTGGATTCCCTATCAACAAAAGAAGAAACTAAGACATTTCTAATTGAAAGAGCCAAATATAGAAAAACTTTACCTTCCATTTTTATTAGTGCTAAAAGTATGTGGGTAGAAACTCAAAATACAAGCCAACCATAACTTATATATACTCTACGAATACAAGTTCAGTTACCGTTAATACAGCATCTGCCAGCCCTGCAGGGAGAAGACCGTAATGCTGTTCAAGATGACGGACTGGCATATCAGAATAACTACCCGGTAGGGAGTCTGACAAAAAAACTACAGAAAGACGAGACCTGGACTTTCGGAGCAGACGGGACAGTGGAAACCTGTACCAACAACGAAGGAAGAACCGTGCTGAAGCGAAGAATACACACCGGCACAAACGGAACGGAACACCTCGACACCTACTATGTGTACGATGACCTGAACAGACTGCGCTACGTGTTGCCCCCGCAAATATTCCGGCAGGCAGGAGAAACCCGCTCCGGGAGTGATAAAGGGATAGCAGACTACGCATATGAATACCGCTACAACGGAAACCAACTGACGAAAGTTACCGACAATGCGGCAAGTTCCGCATACAACAACGGCTTTGAATTCAAGGACGGTGCGGACAGGGAAACGGAATACACCTACGATGAAAACGGAAATCTTACCCAAGATTTGAACCGGAACATCAAGGATATTCAATATAATTTCCTAAATTTGCCACAACGCATGGAGTTCGAAGACGGAAGTACGACCGAATACCTCTATGATGCTGATGGAAGAAAATTCCGTACTTGATTATATGATATATAATATGAAACCTGAAAATCATGAAATATACGAACGGAAAAAGAAGAACATTTTGGGGTAAGGTCAATTTCAACCGGCATACTTGCAACAGCGTATATGTGGGCTTTATATCAGATTTGAGTTGTTGAGGAAATAATTTTAAATAACATCTTTGTATCAACCTTTTATATCATAATTATGAAATATCTGTTTTTGAAGATTTTTTTGCTTCTTCCTGCCTTTCTCTGGGCACAGGAAGCACGCTTTCGTTCGGGATATATTGTTACGCTGGATAATGATACCATCCGGGGAGAAATTATGTTGCGCACAGATGAGCAGAACAGCAGGCTTTGTATTTTCAGGGAAGGTTCTCAAGGGGCGGAGCGTCGTTTTTCTCCAACAGAACTTCGTTCGTATCATTTTGTGAATGGAAAGCACTATTTTTCTCAGTTGGTTACCATTGAGCAGGAGCCTGAGCAGCTTTTTCTGGAATGTCTCGTAAAGGGAGGGCTTACTCTATATTATTATACTACTCCTTTCGTACAATATTATTTCTTTTATGATGAGAAAGATGGAACGCTGATAGCGGTTGACAATAAAAAGAGGGAGGTTAGTGACGGTCATTCTGATTACCAGGGGGTTGACCTCCGGTACAGGGGAGTTTCGCGTTATGTGATGCGAAAGTGGAATGAAGCCGAGAAACGAAGCAAGCATCTGGGGTTTAATCATGAGGATATGATTGGAACTGTAGTAGACTATAACAATGCCGTATGTACTGATCAGGACTGTGTGGTTTATGAAGTAAATGATCCTACACCGTCACACTGGCAGTGGGGAGTCTTTGGAGGATATGCTGGAAATATTGCGCATGATTATCAAAAGTCGCTTAGTGGATATGAGATCGGTGTGCAGTTTTCTTTCATTTCTCCCCGTTTTTCTCCTTCGCTTGCTTTTCTGGCAGAGGTGACCTATGCGGGTTCCGGACAGTCGTATGCTGCTGACCCGAATGTGCTTACCTACGGTGAATTCAAGGCTCAGTGTCTTGCTTTCAAGGTGGGAGGACGGTACATCTTTGGAAAGAGTGCCTTGCGTCCTTTTGTTCAGGCCGATGGACAGTTTGCATTCGAGATTGGAGAGGCCGATGATACAGGGGTGTCTGCGTTGGCAGGAGCCGGACTGCTCTATCGTGTATTCAAGAAACACGATATCTTTGTACAAGGCTACTGGAATGTATGTCATACACAACGGTGGGGACTGCGTGCGGGCTTTTTGTTCTGATGTTATCCGGAAATTTCCGTTGCGGTTGTTGCCTTTTCGGGGTACACGGCCTGTATCGGGAGGCTAAGAACCGGATGGCATGAACTTGGGCCGGCAAAATGGCTGGAGTTAGAAGCGCTCGTCGTTGGGGCGTTCGTTTATAGATTCCGGCTGTTTTTCTATCTTGAGTTTTGCACCGCAATATTTGCAATATAGGGCTTCGAAATCGTGTCCTTCCCGGTCGCAGCGAGGACATCTCCGTTTCTTCAGCTTATTGTGTTCGCTGACCATTGTGGCTGATACAATTCCTGTGGGGACGGCTATTATGGTATAGCCTATCAGCATGATTACTGCCGAAATAAAGCGTCCGAACGGGGTAACGGGGGTGATGTCGCCATATCCTACTGTGGTCATGGTTACGATTGCCCAATATATGCTGTTGGGGATGTTGTTGAAACCTGAATCGGGTACATTGCCTTCTATCATGTACATTATGGTTCCCATTGATGTAACCAGTATCAGTACGAAGAAAAAGAATATGAGAATCTTAGGGGCACTGATCCATAATGAACGCAGCAGCAGATTGCCTTCATTGATGAAGGTGAACAGCTTGAAGATGCGGAAGATTCGTATCAGACGAAAGGCTCTTATTACGAGAAGGTAGTGGGAGCCTACGATGAAGAAACTCATATATACCGGCAATGTGGCCAGCAGGTCAACTATTCCGAAGAAACTGAATATGTATTTCTGTGGCTTTTTAAGGCAGTATATTCGGGCCAGGTATTCGAAGGTGAAAAAGAGTGTGAGCACATATTCCAGGATTCTCAGGGCGAGATAGGCGGAGTGGGGGAATACATGCATGCTTTCCAGTATTACCAGTATTACACTCAGTGTGATGCTGCCAATCAAAATAATATCGAATAGTTTTCCTTTTCGGGTATCTGATTCGAATACGATGGCATATATCTTTTCTTTTAGTGCTTCGTTGTGCAGGAAATGTTGCCAGTGCTGATATATTCTTGAAATGACATTCATGTGGGTATCGGTTCTGTTTCACTGGAACAAAGTTAGCAATAAATCGGATGTGATTGTAATGATCTCCGGATTCTTTACAAGAGGTTTGTGTATGACAAACTTCTTGTAAGAGGAGGAGATATGGTTTTGAGGGGAGGCAGTACGGTTGAGGCTGCCTCTTGTGGGAAAGGTCAGGAGGCAGTGGGAGGAGCAGGACGCTGCTTGATCTTGAATCCTATGGCTGCCACCAGGATGCTCATGAGCGGACTGATCCAGTTGAAGAAGCAGAATGGCAGGTAGGTCAGGGTGGTGACTCCCAGAATGGTGGCTTGTGTCATTCCGCAAGTGTTCCACGGAACCAGTACGGAGGTTACTGTGATGGAATCTTCGATGGTCCGGCTCAGCAGGTTGCTTTCATATCCTTGTTTCCTGTAAATGTTTCCGAACATATTTCCCGAAAGGATGATGCTGATGTACTGGTCGGCTGTAGCCAGATTGAGGAACAGTCCGGAGAGGGCTGTTGAACTGACCAGTCCGAAACGGCTTTTTACAAAGCGCAGCAGGGTGGAGGTGATGCTTCCGATCATGCCTCCGGCGGTCATGGCTCCTCCGAAACACATGGCACAGATAATCAGCCATACGGTATTCATCATACCTCCCATTCCGCGTGTGCTTACAAGGTCGCTCAGGATGGCATTGTCGGTATGGATAGACGTACTGCCGTAGCAGGTAATCAGGGTACCCTTGAATAAGCTGTCGCCTCCGGCTATTTCGCGCAGGAGTTCCGGCTGGAAGATGAGTGCGCACAGGCAGGCCAGAAGGGTGGAGATGAATAAGGTGATGGTAGCCGGTACCTTGCGGGCAATCATGATTCCCGTTACAACTGGTACAATCAGCAGCCAGGGACTGATCGTAAAGGTCTGCTCCAGACTTGTCAGGAACTGGGTAATCTGTGCCGTATCGCTGTTCTCATGGGTAAGCCCCATGAAGGTGAAGAGGATGAGGGCAATGGTCAGCGAAGGGATGGTGGTATACATCATGTAGCGGATGTGCTTGAACAGTGGTGTTTCCGTTACAGAGGCTGCCAGTACGGTTGTTTCCGACAGGGGGGATACCTTATCGCCGAAGTAGGCTCCCGAGATGATGGCTCCGGCAATCCATCCTTCGTGAAAGCCTTGTGCTCTGCCGATACCCATCAGTGCGATACCGATGGTGGCTATCGTGGTCCACGAACTTCCGGTCATTACGGAGATAAGTACGCAAATCAGACAGGTGGATGTCAGGAAGTAGTCGGGATGAATAATCTGCATGCCATAATAGATGAGGGTAGGTACGACGCCGCTGATCATCCAGGTGCCGCTCAATGCACCGATGGTAAGCAGAATCAGCAGGGAACTGGCTACACCGGTGATGTTGTTGACGATGGCGTGTTCGAAATTATGCCAGGGAATACGGTAGAAGACAGAACCGATAAATATGCAGGAAGCGGTTGCTACCAGCAGAGAAATCTGGCTTCCTCCGCTCAATGCGTCTCCTCCGAACGTGCGGATAGTGGCAAAAAGCATCCCTGTAAGGAGTATGATAGGGATAAATGAAACAAGGGGTGAAGGTAGTTTGTATTTTGAATCCATTGTATGTTAATTTGTTACGGGGTGCAAAGGTACAATATTTTGTGTTTTTTTTCATTGATATGCAAGAAAAATGTATAAGAATAGGATGCAAAAAGTAGTTTTTGGAGGTTTAGCTGAATAAATATGCATATTTTACAATCGGAAGGGAAGGGAGAGTAAAGAAAATGGAGAAAAAAAGACAACCTGAACCGGCGCTGGCTGGCGCTTGTTCAGGTTGTCTTGGATATCGGAAGGCGGTGGCCTTTCCTTTTGAGCGGATTGTATCAGAGTTTATAATCCCATTGTTCGAGGGCAAATGACCAGTTCTTTTCCACCAGTTCGATGGTCTCGGGCTTGTACTGGTATTTGTTTTTCTTATAGCCTTTTTTCTTGTTGACGTAAGCGGCAATGTCTGCCTTGGCTTCCTCGAATCCCGGAATGGAGAGTTTCTGATAGATTTCCTGGGTCAGGTCGAAAGCGTTCTTTTCGTAGTCTTCGAACTTAACTTCTACCAGGTTGCCTTCGGGGATGAACTGCTTGTCGGCTTCGTACTTGTGGTACAGTTTGGCATATACCGAAAGGATGTTTTCCTGCAGGGCTTCTTCTGAAATATCCTGAAGCTTCAGCGGCTGGATGGTATTGGTAAAGAAGCTGCGTGTCGACTCGAATACGGTATACGGGTTGCGCATCAGGTAGATGAATTTGGCATTCGGGAACATCTTCACCAATTCTTTCACGCGACCGGTATGGGGCGGATTCTTGCTCAGGAACTGGCTTCCGTGCGTGTTCCAGAGTGAAATCTTGATGAGTTTGGTAAAGGTTTCCTCAAAGACTTTGAGCTCTTCATCGCTGATATCGTCGAACAGCAGGTACTTGTCGGCATATTCTTGCATGTGCTTGGGCAGGAACCAGAAGTTGTAATAGGTGTACGGCATCATGTTGGCCAGGGCAAATTCTTCTTCCTGAGGAAGGTCGACGGCCAGTTCCATGTTGTCGGTCGGTCGTTTGTCGGGCATGAGCCAGCTCATGTTTTTCTTGAAAAACGGCTGTCCCCACATCATCAGGTGCGGGAATACGGTCTGGTAAGTGGTATTGTAGCCGAAGTGCTTGTCGCAGGAGAATACGTTGTGCATGAACGTAGTGCCGCTGCGCCAGTGGCCCAAGATGAATACAGGATCGTGCTCCAGCGGCTTGTCGGCCAGGAGTTTCTCGTACCTGTGGTCTTGCAGGGGCTTGAGAATGGAAAGCAGACGGCATACCGCTTTGGTCAGCCGGTATTTTCCCCGGTAATCGGGGTCGATGTTCCGGTTGGCGGTAATCTGGTTGAATGTTTTCCAGTCGGCTCCTACCAGGGTATTGATTGGTAATTTATTGAATTCAAGTAATCCCATGAAATGAGTTTTTGTACAATGGTTGAATAATAAAATCTTGTCGGATTGCTTTTATTTCTTGACTTCTACGGCAATTCCCTGGCGGGCCAGTTCCTTGACGGCTTTGTCAATGGCTTCATAATGTGCCGGCTCGATGCCCAGTTTGGGCAGGTCCAGTACCGGAAGCTCCATGGTATTGTGCATATCCTTATCGGCTACCTGGTCGATGATCATACCTACCGCGCTGGTGTTGTTGGTAATCGGGTCGATCAGGATGAAGGCACCGGTGGCTTTGTTCTTTTCGTACGGATCGAAGAACAGTTCTTTCGACGAGGTCAGGACCACGCGGGCTATCTGGTTGAGCTGCATGGGGACATCTTCCTGCTTCAGCCGTCCGTTTTCTACCGACAGGTGCTCCATGGTGTTGATGTCTACCTTATAGGCAATGTGGTCGATACGTGTGCGGCTGGTGTTGGTGGTCTGCTTCAGGAAGAAGGATTTTTCCATATCCATCTTTTCTTCGTCCATCCATACCAGCATGGCTTCAAAGTTGCGTCCGATCATCGGCTGGTTGTCCGGGTGTACCAGCATTTCTCCGCGGGATACGTCGATTTCGTCTTCCAGGGTCAGGGTGACTGACATCGGCGGGAAGGCATAGTCGATTTCTCCTTCGTAGGTGACGATGCTCTTGACGTGCGATTTCTTTCCGGAAGGAAGTGCCATGACTTCATCGCCCTTGCGGATGATGCCTGAGGCTACCTTGCCGCAGAAGCCGCGGAAGTCGAGGTTGGGGCGCAATACGTATTGCACCGGATAGCGGAAATCCTGCAGGTTGTGGTCGTTGCCGATGTGTACGGTTTCCAGGAATTCCAGCAAAGACGGACCTTCGTACCATGGGGTGCGGTCAGACTTGTCGACTACGTTGTCGCCGTCGAGGGCCGACAGCGGAATGCACTGTACATCGGGAATGCCCAGCGGATTGATGAAGGCTTTGTATTCACCGACAATCTTGTCGAAGACTTCCTTCGAGAAGTCTACCAGGTCCATCTTGTTGACTGCCAGTACGACGTGCTTGATGCCCAGCAGGGAAACCAGATAGGTGTGACGGCGGGTCTGGGTGATTACTCCGGTACGTGCGTCGACCAGAATAATGGCCAGGTTGGCTGTCGATCCGCCGGTAATCATGTTGCGGGTGTACTGTTCGTGTCCCGGAGTGTCGGCGATGATGAACTTGCGGTTGTTGGTAGAGAAATAGCGGTAGGCTACGTCAATGGTGATACCTTGTTCGCGTTCGGCTTTCAGACCGTCGAGCAGCAGGGCATAGTCGATGTGCTCGCCGGCATTTCCTACTCGTTTGCTGTCGCGTTCGAGGGCATCCAACTGGTCTTCGTACAGTTTCTTACTGTCGAAGAGCAGACGGCCGATGAGGGTGGATTTTCCGTCGTCTACCGAACCGGCTGTCAGGAAGCGCAACAGGTCTTTTTGTTCGTCTTTCTTCAAAAATTCCTCGATGGACATGGTGCCTCTGGCTTCCCCTTCCATCGGGTTTCCTGATTTGTTTTTATCTAGTTGTTCCATAAATTCAGTCTTTTGGGGTTAGAAATATCCTTCGCGTTTTTTCTGCTCCATGCTGGCTTCCTGGTCGAAGTCGATGACACGGGTAGTGCGTTCGCTCTTGGTGGTGGTCATCATTTCCTCTACAATCTTTTCGATGGTATCGGCTTCGCTTTCGATGGCTCCGGTCAGCGGCCAGCAGCCGAGGGTACGGAAGCGGATTTTCTTCATCTCAATCTTGTCTTTGTACTGTTCCGGAAGGCGGTCGTCATCGGGCATGATGAGCTGTCCGTCGAGGTTGATGACCGGACGTTCCTTGGCAAAGTACAGGGGCACGATAGGGATGTTTTCCAGACGGATGTATTGCCAGATATCAAGCTCGGTCCAGTTGCTCAGCGGGAACACGCGGATGCTTTCTCCTTTGCGGATGCGGGCATTGTAGATGTCCCAGAGTTCCGGACGCTGGTTCTTGGGATCCCACTGGTGGAATTCGTTGCGGAACGAGAAAATACGTTCTTTGGCACGTGATTTTTCTTCGTCGCGGCGGGCGCCTCCGAAGGCGGCATCAAACTTGTATTTGTCGAGCGCGTGAAGCAGGGCCTGAGTCTTCATCAGGTCGGTGTGTACCTTGCTTCCGTGGGTAAACGGACCCACACCGGCACGGAAGGCTTCCATGTTGCTTTCTACAATCAGGTTCCATCCGTATTTCTTGGCATATTCGTCACGGAACTGAATCATTTCCTTGAATTTCCATTTGGAGTCGATGTGCATCAGCGGGAAGGGAACTTTTCCCGGTGCAAAGGCCTTTTCGGCAAGGCGTACCATGACCGATGAATCTTTTCCGATGCTGTAAAGCATGACGGGGTTTTCAAATTCGGCTGCCACTTCGCGGATGATGTGAATGGACTCGGCTTCGAGTTCTTTCAAGTGGCTTAACTTATATTCTTCTTTCATCTTGATTATGAATATTGTTTGTATTCGGAATTAAAATGTAATCCGGCTGCGTGTCTGTGGCGTGCGGCCGGAAGTGTCTGGTTGTCTTATTTCTGACCGGCGGGCAACACCCTGGGCAAAATCAGCTGCAGGAGTTGTGCGACGGATTCTTCGAGCGACAATCTGGAAGTGTCCAGTGAGAGTGCCGGATGTGCCGGGGCCTCGAAGGGGGCGGATATGCCGGTGAAATTCTTGATTTCTCCACGGCGTGCCTTGGCGTACAGACCTTTCACGTCTCTGCGCTCGCACTCTTCGATGGGGGTGCTGACATAGATTTCCATAAAGTCATCCGGACCGATGATGCGGGCTGCCATTTCGCGCAGGTCGTTGTTGGGACTGATAAAAGCGGCGATGGTGATGATGCCCGTATCGACAAAGAGTTTTCCGATTTCGGCAATGCGGCGGATGTTCTCTACCCGGTCTTCTTCCGAAAAACCGAGGTTGTTGTTGATTCCGCTGCGGATGTTGTCACCGTCGAGGATGCGGCACAGGAGGCCGCGTTTCTGGAGTTCGCGTTCCAGGGCGATGGCAATCGTACTTTTTCCGGAACCACTCAATCCGGTGAACCAGATCATTACGCTGTGCTGCCGGAGCAGGCTTTCTTTATCTTCGCGGTTGAGCATCCGGTCGAAAATCGGATAAATATGAGTTGTTTCTGTGGTCATTGTTACTGTTTTTTGTCGTTTAAAAAGGCCATATCTGTGGCACTACAAAGATAGAAATTAAAAAGGTAATAATGTTCAATGGAAGTCCGATTCGTAGGAAATCGGTGAATTTATAGTTTCCTATACCTTGTACAATCAGGTTGGTCTGGTAGCCGATCGGGGTGGAGAAGCTGGCAGATGCTGCCATGCAGATTACCACGAAGAAGGGCATGGGGTTCACACCCAGTTGCTGTGACAGTGACAGGGCAATGGGGAACGAGAGGGCCGCGGCTGCATTGTTGGTGATCAGTTCCGTAAAAATGTTGGTAATGATGAACAGTATGGCCAGCAATACATAGGGGCCGTAACTGGCGCTCAGTCCGATGATGTACTGTGCCAGTATGTTGGATACGCCGGAGTTCTCCATGGCCTTGCTGATGGCAAATGCACAGGCAATGGTAATGAGAATGTCCCACGAGATGTATTTGGTGTATTTCTGCGGCGGGAATATCTTGGTCCATGCCATGATGACCGTGGTGATGGCCACAAAGAAGAACATGTCGAGTTCGAGGCCTTCGGGCAGGTATTCCTGTACTGCCGGCAATTCGCTTACCGTGGCACCTGTAATCATGAAAATCAGGAGCGACAGGGCAAACCAGCGTTTTTTCTTTCCGGCTGGTTCGTAATCCTTTCCGTTGGCCAGCATCAGGAAGACAGAAGATTCTCCCCAGGTCTTGATGAAACTGTCATCGGCCAGCAGCAGGAGGGTGTCGCCTTCGCGGAAACGGAGTTTGCTGATGTCGTTGTAAGTATGTCCGTTGCGGCGTATTTCCTTGATTTCAGCTCCGTAATGGCGCTGGAAGTCGAACTCGCTGATGCGTTTGTTGATACCCGGGAAACGGGCTCCCAGAATGGCTTCTACCAGGTGGTAGGTCGACGGTTTCTTATCGTCTTCGGAAAGGTTTTCCGGACGGTCGGCCGGCAACAGGTGGGTAGAGAACAGCAGGAGGTAGATGATGCCTGTCAGGGCAATGAAAATACCTACCTTTCCCAGTTCGAACATGCCGAATCCTTTCATACCGGCATCTTCTATCATGCTGTGTACCACCAGGTTGGTCGAGGTGCCGATCAGGGTACAGATTCCTCCCAGGATGGTTGCGTACGACAGGGGTATCAGAAAGTATGTGGCCGGCAGTTTCAGGTAATTGGCCCATCGCTTGATGATGGGGGCAAAGATCACCACCACCGGCGTGTTGTTCAGAAATGCGGAGATGACGGTAATCGTAGGCAGGATGCGCAACTGGGCTTTCAGTACGCTGGTTTTCTCCTGCGGCAGCAGTTTTTTGATGAACTGGGTGAGGGCTCCGCTCTGCCGGATACCTTCACTGACCAGAAACAGAAGGGCCACGGTAATCATTCCCTTGTTGCTGAAGCCGGCCAGCAATTCCTTGGGCGACAGGATTCCGGTGCACAGAAACACCACTACCGCCGAAAAGAGAATCATTCCGGGGCGCATCTTGTCCGTTGCCAATGCGGTCAGCATAAGGGCAAGGGTAATAAAAACGATGATAACTTCAAATGTCATTATAAGTGATTATTCTGCAATGAACCAGGGGTTCAGTAAGTTTTCTTTATTGTATGTTAGCGGTTGCATGGTCTCGGCGTGGTAGACTTCCTTTCCGGCTGCGCGGATGATGGCGTGTCCGGCTGCGGTATCCCATTCCATGGTCGGGGCAAAGCGCGGATAGACATCGGCGTTTCCTTCGGCGATGAGACACAGTTTGAGGGAACTGCCTTTGGAGACGGTTTCCACTTTCGGGTATTTTTCTTCCATTTTCCGGATATAGGCTTCGGTCTCCGGAGTAAGGTGCGACCGTGAGGCCACTATCAGGAAGGTATCGGACGGAGTGTGACGCTTTTCGTACGGAATGCGCTCCGACCGGGCAATCAGTTCTTCCAAGGTATTTGCTTCCAGTTGGGAGATGTGTGAAACCTTGTAGGCTCCCAGACTGCAGTCGGCAAAATACAGTTCCTGCTTGACAGGGATATAGATGACGCCTGCTTCGGGAACACCTTCTTTTACGTAGGCGATGTTGACCGTAAACTCTCCGTTGCGCTTGATGAATTCCTTAGTGCCGTCCAGCGGATCGACAATCCACAGTTCCGGCCATTCCTTGCGGATTTCCCAGGCGGTCTTGGCTCCTTCCTCACTTAAAAGGGGGTAAGGGGTCTCTGCCAGGTGTGCGGCAATGACTGCATGGGATTTGCGGTCGGCCAGGGTCAAAGGGGAGTTGTCTGCTTTCTTTTCGATTTCGAAATCAGCATTCGGATCGGTATACACTTTCATGATGGCTGCACCTGCTTCCAGGGCTGCTCGTATAGCTGTAAAAAGTATCTCTTTATTCATAATGCTTAAATGGTTGTAAAGTAACATATTTTTGCGGTATTACCACTGTTCCATTTCTCTTATTTTCTGTTCTGTCCTTTGATATTTGCTGTTGTTTTAACGAATTTTTTCTTTCCTATCAGGTAGTTTTGACTTCATGTGCCTGTTTCCAGATGCGTATCATGTAATAAGCCAGGTGGGTAAAGGCGAAGACGAAAGAAATGATCAGCAGGGTCTGATTCTGGTCCCATCCTACGGTCTGCTGGTGCCAGAGTCCGGTAATGATGCACAGTACCGAAAGCACGAGTCCCAGTATGTTCAGCACCATGTCGCCTTTCCGGTGCAGGCGATGAGGCTCCAGTTTGCTGTGCTTGCGGCCGTAGCAGGCATAGACATCCAGTCCGATGAGCATCCAGAGTACCAGGCGTATCCAGGTATCTGCAGGAAGGAAGCACATCATGCAGAGGCAGATGAGGATTCCCATGATGGGGGTGAAGGGGACAAAGGGGACCTTGAAACTCCGTTCTACTCCGGGCATGGTCTTGCGGACAATCAGTACGGCGGCGCATACCAGGGTAAAGGCCAGCAGGGTACCGATGCTGGTCATTTCTCCGGCTACCTGGGCGGGGACGAAGCCTGCCAGCAGACTTACCACTACCATGAAGAGCAGGTTGCTGTGCATGGGGGTGTGGAACCGGGGACTGATGCGGGAGAAAAAGGGTGGCAGCAGGCCGTCGTGGCTCATGCTCAGGAAGATGCGGCTTTGTCCCATCAGGGTGACCATAATGACGGAGCAATATCCGAAGAGAATGGCCAGGATGATGGCTTTGTTCAGCCAGGGATAAAGTGGCTGTATCTGACCGGTGGCATCGGGAATTCCCATTTTTTCGATGGCAACGGCTACGGGGGCAATGCCTTCTTGGCCTTCGAAGGCTGTGTAATGGACAACGCCTGTCATGACGTGGGCAAAAAGGATGTAGAGCAGGGTGCATACCAACAAGGAAACCAGGATGCCGATGGGCATGTCGCGCTGAGGCTTTTTGGTTTCCTGGGCCGCTGTACTGACGCAGTCGAATCCCAGAAAGGCGAAAAAGACGATGGCGGCTCCCCGGAGAATACCGGAGAATCCGAATTCACCTACCTGTCCGGTATTGGCCGGAATGTAGGGAACGTAGTTGTCGGTCTGGATAAACTGCCATCCCAGGATGATGAAAACCAGGATAACAGCTATTTTGAGAAATACAATCAGGTTGTTGACAAACGAACTTTCGCGGGTGCCGCGCACCAGCAGCAGACTGATCAGGATGACAATGCCGATGGCCGGAAGGTTGATGATGCCTCCGTCCCAGGGGCAGGCCGTCAGATGATGGGGGAGTTGAATGCCTATGCTTTGAAGGAAGACCACCAGGTAGCGGCTCCAGCTGATGCTTACGGTGGTAGCGGCTACGGTATATTCCAGCACCAGGTCCCAGCCTATGATCCAGGCTATCAGCTCTCCCATGGTGGCATATGAATAGGTATAGGCACTTCCCGATACCGGAATCATGGAGGCGAATTCCGCGTAGCACAGTCCGGCAAAACAACAGCCGATGGCGGCTATGGCAAAAGACAATGTAATGGCCGGTCCGGCATATTCGGAGGCTACTGTTCCGGTAATGGAGAACAGTCCTGCTCCGATAATTACTCCTACTCCCAGGGCAATCAGGCTGAAGGGACCGAGTACCCTTTTCAGACTTTTGTCTCCCGAATTGCCGGCTTCTTTCTGTAATGCTTCAATTGTCTTCCGAATAAATAACCCTTCCATCTATCTGTAGTTTTGTCATTCATTCACAAAGATAAAGGATTTATTCCAAGTATTGCGTAATTTTTCCGCTTATCTGTAATAATGATATCTCACACATCTTTGTATCGTACTCAGCCGAAAGAATTCGTTCTTCGGCATCCAGCAGACTTTTCTGGGCTTCTCTCATCTCGATACCCGACAAATCGCCCAGCAGGTAACGCTCCTTGGCAATCTCGTGGTTCTCTTTGGCGGAAATCAGGTTCTGTCTTTCCAGACGCAGCAGCTGGATGTTGTTCCGGTAGGCCTGCCAGAGATTGCTGAAGTCGGCACGCAGCGCCTGTTCCAGTTGTTCTCTCTCCAGTTGTGAGTTGCGGATGGCAAGACTTGCATTCCTTTTTTCTCTTCTCCGGTTTCCATCGAAGATATTGAAGCCTACGGTAATTCCTCCGCTGAATCCCCAGTTGTTGCGCTGCTTGATGCTGTTGATGTCATACCGGTTCAGGGTATATCCGTATCCGGCATTCAGTTTCAGGTAAGGATAGTTTCTGGACAGAATCTTCTTGTAGTCCAGCTGGGCCAGTGTCGTATTCTGGTCTGCTTTCAGCAGGCTGGCATTGGTCTGCAGGGTCGATTCCCACAATTGGGCAAACTGGAGCGAGTGATTCAGGTCGATTACCGAGTCCTTTACCTGTATCGGGCGGTCCACGTCTTCGTTTGCCATCAGTTCATTCAGGTTGATGCGCGAGGTATGCACCAGTTCCTGCTGTTTCATGTACTGGGCACTGTCGGCATTGAAGTCTACCTTGGCCTGCTGATAATCCAGGCGGGAGAAGTTACCGATATGATACCTCTCTTCCACAATGCGCAACCGCTCTTTGGACAGCGAGACGGCATAGCGGAAATTCTTGAGACGGATTTCCTGCTGGATATAGTTGAAGTATTCCGCAGTAAGCGTCGCAATGAAATCTTCGATGGCAATTCGGGTGTTGGTAGCTCCCTGCTGTTCCAGCACCTTCAGCTGCTTGTAGGTGGTACTGATCTGAAACCCGTCGAACAAGGTCCAGTTCAGGTCGATTCCCGCATCAAGGGTCTGGTCGTAGGCATTGCGGCTGCTGAGTTTCGCGCTCCCGTCCCGGTATTCCGTATCACTGCTGTTCAAGTCGCCCTTATATCCCGCAGTCAGGTCGATGGTCGGTAAAAATCCGGCATTTCCCAGCGTCGCATTGTTCTTGCTAATCTGTTCCGTATTCCGTGAAATACGGAGTGAGTAATTATTCTGCAGCCCTTCTTCCAGACACTGCTTCAAGTCGTATGTATACTGGGCGGATAAGGTACTTCCTATTCCCAGCAAGAGGGCAAAAATAGTAATCAGTCGCTTCATGCTTTTTTCTGTTTACGGATACGGTTAGTAGATATATATGAATAAATAGCCGGTACGATGTACATGGTAAGGAAGGTGGAAACCAGCATTCCTCCCACAACGGCCGTTCCCATGGCGATACGCTGGTTGGCACCTTCGCCGGTGGCAAAGGCCAGCGGAATCAGACCGAGTACCGTAGAGGCACTGGTCATCAGGATTGGGCGCAGACGCTGCAGGGCGGCATCGCGTATGGCAGTCAGCTTATCTTCCCCGGCCTCCTGCTTCTGGTTGGCAAACTCTACGATAAGGATACCGTTCTTGGCCACCAGACCGATCAGCATGATGATACCGATCTGACTGAAGATATTCATGGTGATGTCGTTGGCATACATGAATATCAGGGCACCGGCAATGGCCAGCGGAACCGTCAGCATGATGATGAAAGGATCCTTGAAACTCTCGAACTGGGCAGCCAGGATGAGGTAAATCAGGATCAGGGCCAGGATGAAGGCAAACATCAGGCTGGAAGAACTTTCCTGATAATCCTTCGAGTCGCCCGACAAGGCGGTACGGAAGGTATCGTCGAGGGTAGCGGCGGCAATCTTGTCCATTTCCTCCAGTCCCTCTCCGATGGTCTTTCCTTCAGCCAGACCGGCCGATACGGTAGCCGACAGGAAGCGGTTGTAGTGATAGAGTTTGGGAGGAGCGATGGATTCCACAAATTCCACCAGGTTGTCCAGCTGGATCATTTCCCCTTTATCGTTCCGGATATAGATGGATTTGATGTTCGCCGGCTGGTTTCTCTGCTGGCGGTTGATCTGTCCCAAAATCTCATATTGCTTGCCGTTCATGTAAAAATATCCCATTCGCTGTCCGCTCAGACCGTACTGCAGGGTTTGTGCAATGTCTTTGACACTGACTCCCATGGTTCCTGCCTTGTCGCGGTTGATTTCGACGCGTACTTCCGGGCTGCTGAATTTCAGGTCGACGTCGGCCATCTGGAATACCGGATTGCTGTACACCTGGTTCAGGAACTCGGGCAGCACCTTTTCCAGTTTCTCCAGACTGGTGGCCTGAAGTACATACTGTACAGGCATGCTGCTTCTTCTGCCTCCGAACGACGACTGCTGCTGTACGAAGGCACGTGCCTTGGTCTTGGTCCGGATGGCCTGTGACAGTTTTTCGGCCACTTCCATCTGGCTGTAGTCACGGTCTTTCAGGTCTTTCAGGGTGACGCTCACATAACCGCTACCGCTGCTTACACGGGCCGTAATGGCTTCTGCATCGGGAATGATGGAGTCGGTAAGCCGTGAAATGTCTTCCGTATAGTCACGGATGTACTCGTAGCTGGCTCCTTCGGCAGCACGGGTGGTGATGTTGATTTTCGACCGGTCTTCCAGCGGGGCCATTTCAGCAGGAATGGTACTCCACAGGATGCCAATGATGGCCAGGGTGACCAGCGTGAAAGGTATGGCGATGACCCTTTTCTTCAGAAAGGCATTCAGCGACCGCTCATAGAGGCGGTTCATGCCTTCGAAGAAAGGTTCTGTCTTTCGGTAAAACCAGCTTTGTTTCTCACGGTGTACCAGCAGTTTGGTAGCCAGCATCGGAGTGAAGGTCAGGGCGGCGAAAGAAGAAATGATCACCGAACCGGCCACCACAAAACTGAACTCGCGGAACAGTCGTCCGCTGGTACCTTCCATAAATACGATGGGGAGGAACACGGCCACCAGGGTAATGGTGGTGGAAATGACGGCAAAGAAAATCTCCTTCGCTCCTTCGATACCGGCATCGAAGGGCTTCATTCCCCTCTCGATACGGATATAGATGTTTTCCGTCATTACGATGGCATCGTCCACCACAAGTCCCACGGAAAGTACGACGGCCAGCATGGTCAGTACGTTGATGGAGAAGCCGGCCACGTACATCACGAAGAAGGCACCGATCAGTGAAACCGGAATCACGATACACGGAATCAGGGTGACACGCCAGTCGCGCAGGAACAGGAAGATGATGATGATTACCAGTGCAAAGGCTTCGTATACGGTACTTTCCACTTCTGCGATGGAAGCACGGATGAACTTGGTGTTGTCGAAGCCGTAGGTGAAGTCCACGTCATCGGGAAGGTCCTTGCGCATCTGCTCCATACGTTCGTATACGGCATCGGCAATTTCAATGTGGTTGGCACCGGGCTGGGGGATGACTACGACACCCACCATCGGTACGCCGTTCATCTTCATGTAACTTTTGATGTCGGCGGCTCCCAGTTCCGCGTATCCCACGTCGCTCAGGCGGATGACTCTTCCGTTGACTTCTTTCAATACCACGTTATTGAATTCGTCGGCACTGTGCATCTGTCCCATGGTACGCAGCGTCAGCTCCATGGTATTACCTTCGATACTTCCCGAAGGAAGTTCGATGTTTTCATTGTCCATCGCTGTCTTGATGTCCACCGGGGTGATGCCGTATCCCGCCATTTTGGTCGGGTCCAGCCAGATACGCATGGAGTATCGCTTTTCTCCCCAGATGGATACACTGCTCACGTCCGAGATGGTCTGCAACTGCTCCTTTACGGTCAGGTCGGCAATTTCACTCAGTTCAAGAAGAGAACGGCTGGGACTCTGGATGGCCACCATCAGGATCGGGCTGGCATCGGCGTCCGCCTTGGATACGGTAGGAGGGTCACAGTCGCGGGGAAGGTAGCGCTGGGCACGTGACACCTTGTCGCGCACGTCGTTGGCTGCCGTTTCCAGGTCGACCGACAGTTCAAATTCAACCGTGATACGGCATTGTCCCTGCTGGCTCACACTCGAAAGCGAGCGGATACCCGGGATACCGTTGATATTCTGTTCCAGGGGTTCGGTAATCTGGTTCTCGATGACATCGGCATTGGCACCCGAATAGCTGCAGGTAACCGAAATGATGGGGTTGTCCACTGACGGATATTCACGCACCCCCAGCGTGGTATAACCGATCATACCGAACAGCAGGATGATGATGGTCAGCACGGTAGCCAATACCGGCCTGCGGATACTAAGTTCTGAAATGTTCATAAGGCAGGCAGTATTAGTTGATGTTGTCTAAGGTGACCGGCATTCCCATGCGCAACTGCAGGGTACCTGAGGTCAGTATGGTGTCTCCCACAGAAAGTCCCTGGACAATCTGTACTTCGGCTTCCGTACGGATACCGATCTTCACATCCACCGGCTGGGCCACTCCCGAACGGTATACGAAGACCTTGTTTTTGCCCATTTCCGGTACGATGGCTTCCGACGGTATGGCGATGGCATCCTTTATCTCATTCTGTTTCAGCTGGATGTCGGCATATCTACCCGGCAGGAGTTCTCCCTGTGCGTTCGGATAGAGTGCGCGGACAGTCAGTGTGTGGGTTTCCGGGTCGATGCTGGACTCGGTGGCATATACTTTCGCATCAAACGGTTCCAGTCGTCCTTCGATGCTGAACGACAGGTTGGTGCCCTTCTTGATCTGCCGTGCATAGCGTTCCGGTACGGCAAATTCCACCTTCAGCGGAGTAATCTTGGTGAGTTTGGCAATGATGGTAGTAGGCGAGGCGTACGCACCCGTGCTGACTTGCCGCAATCCGATGATGCCGTCGAACGGAGCTCTCAGTTCGGTCATGGCAATATTGGCCTTGACATTCTCGATATCGGCGTGCAGGGTAGCCAGTTCGGTCTTTACCTGTTCGTAGGCTTCCTTACTGACAGCGTCGCGCTGCAACAGGGCATTCTGACGGAATACCCTGTCTTCTGCCAGCGGTCTCTGGGCTTCCAGACGTGCCAGCTGGGCTTTCAGCTGACTGTCGTTGACTTTTGCCAGCAATTGTCCTTCGGTAACCAGACTGCCTTCTGTGAAATTGATGTCAATGATTTTTCCAGAGGTCTCGAAAGAAAGGTCTACCTCCTCGTCCGGCATCAGTCGGCCGCTGACGAATATCTGGTCTGTAATGATATGTGGCTTGATGACCTGAGCGTTGACATTCAGTATTCTTTTGTTTTCCCGCTTAGGAGCATCCTTTTCGGCTGCATTTAATTCTTCATTTTCCCGTGGAGTAAAGGAGCGCACTCCCAATCCGATCAGGCCGACTCCTATTAACGTAACAATTCCCCATTTGATGCGTTTATCCATATTCTTAAATTTGTTCTGATTATTTTTCATTTGACAGCAAATTTAAGAATTAGTTTAAATGAGGGTCGGGGATTTTATAATTTATTTACATTTAATGCCAAATGCCGGCTTTCTCTTGCTGTTTTTGATGGAATGAGGGGGAAGAGTAGGGGCCGTCTGCTTCCGGAAAGCGTTGCTGCGGAAACGGCAGACCGGAGGCAGGCGGCAACGGGTGCGGCATTACCGGCTTCCCAGGTACAGGAAGAACATACCAATCAGCACCAGCACCAGGTCGATGGCCTTGCTCTTCATGTTCTTTTCACGGAAAATCAGGGCACCGAAAAGGAAGGATACCACTACACTGCCTCGCCGTACCATTGATACGATGGAAATCATGGAGTCTTCCATGCTCAGGGCATAGAAATACACAAAGTCGGCTGCCGACAGGAAGATGGAAATCAGGATGATGCACCAGCTCCAGTGGAACGGGGTCGTGGTCTTGCGCTTGGGAAGCCACAGCATCAGCAGGACGCCGCCCATGATAAACAACTGGTAGATATTGTACCACGACTGGATGACCATGTTGTTGAATTTTCCCATCAGGTATTTGTCGTACAGTCCGCTGGCGGCACCCAGTACGGCGGCCAGTATGATGAACCATATCCAGCGGTTGTGCGTAAAGTCGATCCCTTCTTTTTTGCCCGAACGGCTCAACATGAAGAAGGACAGAATGGCCATCAGCACACCGATCCACTGATACAGGTTCAGTCGTTCACCGAAGATGAGAAGGGCTCCCACCAGGGTCATGACAGGGCGGGTGGCATTGATAGGGCCTACCAGGGTAAGGGGCAGGTGTTTCATGCCGAAATATCCCAGTACCCACGACGACAGGACAATCAGCGATTTCAGCAGGATGAATTTATGTACTTCCCATCCTCCGGTGTCAGGAACGAAAAAGAGGGTGTCCTGCAAGAGTTCCGGACGGAAATGCGAAATCAGAATCAGCGGAAGGAATATCAGACTGGAGAACAGGGTGTTGAGTCCCAGTACCGGAAGTACCGCGTTGTTGACCAATGATTTTTTCTTGAATACGTCATAAAATCCCAAAAGGGCAGCCGAGCAGAAAGCCAGTAATAACCACATGATACGAATTTTTTAAAATGCCTGCAAAGATACAATAAATTTTTCAGGAATGCTTGCAGGTAAATGAAAGTCTGTCTATTTTTGACTCGCCCCACAGGGGATAAAAAGCAAGAGTACAATGGACGAGAAAGTGTTGGAAAAACTGAAGGTGCTGGCCGAGTCGGCCAAATATGATGTGTCGTGTGCATCGAGCGGTACGGTGAGACGCAATACGAAGGGAGGTATCGGCAATACCGTAGGCGGCTATGGGATCTGTCACAGTTTTTCGGAGGACGGCCGCTGTATCTCGCTGCTGAAAATCATGCTGACCAATTATTGCATCTATGACTGTGCGTATTGTATCAACCGCATCAGTAACGATATTCCACGGGCGACTTTCTCGGTCAGTGAACTGGTGGAGCTGACCATTGAGTTTTACCGGAGAAACTACATCGAAGGGCTCTTTCTGAGTTCCGGAGTGGTGCGCAACCCCGATTATACCATGGAGAGACTGGTGAGGGTGGCACACGACCTGCGGGTGGTGCATCGTTTCAACGGTTATATTCACCTTAAGAGCATTCCCGGTGCCAGCGAGGAACTGGTGCGTCAGGCGGGACTCTATGCCGACCGTCTGAGCGTGAACCTGGAGATTCCTACCGAGGAGAACCTGAAACGGCTGGCTCCTGAAAAGGACCACCAGAGTGTGTATCTGCCGATGCGCTATATCCAGCAGGGGGTGGATGAGAACCGGGAGGACCGTCGCCGCTTCCGAAGGGCTCCCCGTTTTGCACCGGCAGGACAGAGTACGCAGATGATTGTAGGGGCTACTGCCGAAACCGACCGGGATATCCTGAACGTGTCTTCCTCGCTCTATGCTCGGTCTACCATGAAACGTGTGTATTATTCGGGATACGTGGCTGTCAATACCTACGACAAGCGTCTTCCGATGCTGAAACAGCCGCCGCTGGTGCGTGAGAACCGTTTGTACCAGGCCGACTGGCTGCTGCGCTTTTATCAGTTTAAGGTGGAGGAACTGGTCGACAGTCAGACGCCCGACCTCGACCTGGAAATTGATCCGAAGTTGTCATGGGCCCTCCGTCATCCGGAGTTTTTCCCGGTCAATGTCAATACGGCCGATTATGAGATGTTGCTCCGCGTACCGGGTATCGGGGTGAAATCGGCACGGATTATTGTGGCTTCGCGCCGCTTCTCGCGCGTCGGCTTTTATGAACTCAAGAAAATGGGGGTTGTTATGAAGAAGGCCCGCTTTTTCATTACTTGTCATGAACTGCCGGAGCATACCATTCACGAATTGGGTCCGATGGGGGTACGAAAACTGCTTCTGCCGGCTTCGGGAAGAAAGAAGGAGGACGACCGTCAGTTGTCTTTCGATTTTGAGCCTTGACCGCTACGGGGGTATCGGGAAGGGTAGCTGTCCACGGTCGTTTTTATCTTACTGTCTGTAATCTGTGTATTTGTATCGTTTCTCTCGAAAAACTTGAAGCATAGGAGGATTCCCGGAACCTTTTAGTGGGATTTCCAGGAATTGAACGTCCGTTTGTCACTTTCTCTGCGATTGTTTTAGTAATTAAATATAAAATTGTTATCTTTACAAAATAAAATAAATTATAAATATTAAGAGGATGATGACCAATCAGGAAATAATAATTGCTTTCCTGCTTACCATGGTGGCAGGACTTTCTACCGGAATCGGTAGTCTTATCGCTTTTTTTGCCAAGCGGACCAATACGCGTTTTCTTTCGGCGGCATTGGGACTCTCGGCAGGAGTCATGATTTATGTGTCGTTTATGGAGCTGATGCCGGAATCGCTTCACCTGTTTTCCGAACAGCATGCTCCGAAGTTGGCCAATGTGTATATGTTGCTTGCGTTCTTCTCCGGAATCGGACTGATTGCGCTGATCGACCGTCTGGTGCCGGAAGATGAAAACCCTCATGAGATGCATCTGGAGGATTCCGATCTTCCGAAAAAGAGTCTGAAGCGTACCGGGATAATGATGGCGCTGGCCATCGGAATCCATAATTTCCCGGAGGGACTGGCTACTTTTGCATCGGCACTGACGAGTCTGGACATTGCGCTCCCGATTGTGCTGGCCATTGCCATTCACAACATTCCCGAGGGAATTGCGGTTTCCGTACCTATTTATCATGCTACCGGAAGCCGGCGGAAGGCGTTCTGGTATTCTTTCCTTTCGGGGATGGCGGAACCGGTGGGTGCCTTGGTGGGAGTGCTCTTCCTCTTGCCTTTCTGGACACCGGCATTGAATGCCTGGCTGCTGGCTTTCGTATCGGGTATCATGATTTATATTTCCTTCGATGAGTTGCTTCCGGGAACGGAACGGTACGGACATCATCACCTGGGAGTATTGGGTGTGGTACTGGGCATGGCTGTCATGGCCATCAGTCTCCTGCTGCTGTAATTCCTTCGCGGGAGGGGACAATCGCAAAGGTACGGAAGGAGAAAGCGGGATTGTTTCAGTAGTGAAATCGCTTTGTTTTTATGGTTATATATAGATCAAATTTTTTAAGCAGAAAAGGGCTGGTTCCATATGGAATCGGCCCTTTTTTTGGGTGGCGCTTCAGGGATGGCACAGGCTGGGCTTATTTTGCCTGTGTCGCACAACTGCGATGCAGTCTTTTTTTATGCTGGTCTGTCGGGCTGCCCGGGTGAAATCATTTTGTAAAAGCGGGCCTTGGGAGAGGGGAGAAAACCGGTTTTTCTGAAATAAAACGCTTAAATGTTAGGAGAATGTCCGGATATTTCGGACTTTTGTATTTACAAAGTCTTATTCAATAATTCATTTTGATTTTCAATGGAGCATTTACACAGGCAATGTGCCGCTTTGTTCGATTTCGACGGAGTGGTGATGGATACCGAAACACAGTATACGTGGTTTTGGGAAGAAATTGGTAAAAAATATGACATGGGTATTCCGGATTTCGGCCGGGTAATCAAGGGACAGACGCTGACCCAGATTTATGAGAAATATTTTGCAGACCGGAAGGAGGACATTCCTGCAATTACCGACGAACTGAACCGGTTTGAAAAGCAGATGCAGTATGAATATGTGCCGGGAGTGGTGGAATTCATACACGACCTGCGCCGGAACGGGGTGGCGACGGCCATCGTAACCAGTTCCAATGCGGCGAAAATGGAGAAGGTCTTTGCGGTGCATCCTGAGTTGCATACGCTGACCGACCGGATACTGACTGCCGAATGCTTTACCCGCTCCAAACCTGCGCCCGACTGCTTCCTGCTGGGGGCCGAACAACTGCAGGTGCATCCTGACCGCTGCGTGGTGTTCGAGGATTCTTTTCATGGGCTTCAGGCAGGCAATGCGGCCGGCATGACGGTGGTGGGACTGGCTACTACCAATCCCGAAGCGGCAATACGTCCTTTCTGCAAGGAGGTAATTCCCGATTTCCGGCATTACTCTTTTGAGAAGATGGCGGCTCTGCTTGCATAACTCAGCGGAATCCACTAATTTTGCCAAGTTTTTGAAAATGATTTTATTTACAACGAGGAAGCTATGGACGGAGTGATCGGAAAATAGCTTCTGTTTTATTAACAGAAAAATAAGCAGAATTATGGCTGGATATCTTTCGGGTGACGCACGTAAGGTGACGACTCACCGTTTGATTGAAATGAAGGAGAGAGGTGAAAAAATTTCAATGCTGACTTCGTATGATTATACCATTGCACAGATTGTGGACGGTGCGGGGGTTGACATCATCCTGGTAGGCGACTCGGCTTCGAATGTCATGGCTGGTAATGTAACGACATTGCCTATTACCATAGATCAGATGATTTATCACGGAAAATCGGTAATGAGAGGCGTGAAGCGTGCGCTGGTGGTGGTTGACATGCCATTCGGTTCGTATCAGGCCGATCCGTTCGACGGAGTGAGAAATGCTATCCGTATGATGAAGGAAACAGGTGCCGATGCCCTGAAGCTGGAAGGCGGGGAAGAGATCATCGAGACTGTGCGTCTGATTATCGGTGCCGGAATGCCGGTAATGGGACACCTGGGACTGATGCCGCAGTCTATCAACAAGTACGGAACGTACGGAGTGCGTGCCAAGGGGGAAGAAGAGGCTGAAAAACTGATCCGTGACGCACACTTGCTGGAAGAGGCAGGCTGCTTTGCCCTGGTACTGGAAAAAATTCCGGCAGAGCTGGCCAAGCGTGTAGCTTCTGAACTGACCATACCGGTAATCGGAATCGGGGCCGGAGGTGCGGTCGACGGACAGGTACTGGTGGTGGCAGACATGCTGGGAATGACCAACGGGTTCAGTCCGCGTTTCCTGCGCCGCTATGCAGACCTGCATACGGTAATGACCGATGCCATCGGACAATACGTAACCGACGTCAAATCGGGTGATTTCCCCAATGAGTCGGAGCAATATTGATATAAAGCATTTGTTCGATGTTGTGGAATAAGAACTTTACTTTATTAGCCCTATCGAATTTCTTGCTTCATTTGGCTGTATACATGCTGTTTCCGCTTTTTTACTTCTGGCTGAAACAGCAGTGGGGGTGTACGCCTTTGCAGGCGGCAGGCATTGCGGTCCTGCCGGGCTTTTCGATGTTTCTTCCGGGAGCCTTCAATAATTATCTGACAGATACTTTTTGTCGCAAGCAGGTCTGTATGCGCAGCATTTTCTTGCTGGGCATACTGGCCCTTTTGTATCCTTATATCACACAGCTCTGGATGGTGACGGCGGTCCGCATCCTGCAAGGAGTGTTGTGGGGGATTGCGCTGATGGCGACGGGAAGTACACTGGCCATTGATGTGACGCCGCGCAACCGCAGGGATGCGGCCAACCGGGTGTTTACCTGGAGTGGCATATTGGGGCTGCTGGCCGGATCGGTTGTGGGATTGCAGGGATATGCTTATTTCCCTCTGGAATATCTCTTGTATTTTTCGGCAGGTGGCTGTGTGACAGCCGGATTGCTGATTTCTTTTGTGGAGGTGTGCTTCCGGGCTCCCCTGAACGTGCCTCTTCTGTCGTTCGACCGTTTCATCCTTTTCCGCACCTTGCTTCCCGGCATCAATATGTTGTGCGTGCCTTTTGTTTTGGGAATGCTCTTTGTGGAAAATCCGAATATTTTTTTCTATCTTTGTATAATGGGTGGGTTCATCGGATATCTGTTTATCCGTGAACTGTTTACCGCCCCGATGAACGGACGGATGCAGATTCTGCTGGGGCAATTGCTGACGGTGGCAGGCGTACTGGTATTGATGAACGTTCCTGACAGCATGGGAGAGTGCGGAAGCGGTATCCTGCTGGGACTGGGAATGGGATTCTCCCTGGGACAGTTCCTGCGGATGATGATCCTGCTTCCCCTGCATTGTGAGCGGGGCACCGGCTATCATACCTATCAGCTGCTGTGGCAGGTAGGAATGATGTGCGGCATCCTGGCTTCGGTCTATTTCCGTCAGGTACATGGAATGTCTTCCTGTATGCCGGCACTGGCTGTGTGCATACTGGGATTTCTGTTCTATCAGGTGTACATACATGGCTATTTCTCCAGAAATCTGCCGGCTTAAGGCGGCAGAACGCAGGAAAAAAATAATTGTTTACTTTATAATAAATAAAAGAATATGGCAGACGACAAAAAGATTATCTTTTCGATGGTTGGGGTGAGCAAGTCATTCCAAAACAACAAGCAGGTCTTGAAAGACATCTACCTTTCTTTCTTTTATGGAGCCAAGATCGGTATTATCGGTCTGAACGGATCGGGTAAGTCAACTTTGATGAAGATCATCGCCGGACTGGAAAAGAATTACCAGGGAGAGGTGGTGTTCTCTCCGGGATATTCCGTCGGATACCTGGCTCAGGAACCTCATCTGGATGATACCAAGACGGTGAAGGAAGTGGTAATGGAAGGAGTTCAGAACGTAGTGGATACGCTGGCTGAATACGAGGAAATCAACCAGAAATTCGGTTTGCCGGAGTATTACGAAGACCCGGACAAGATGGATGCGCTGTTTGCCCGCCAGGCGGAACTGCAGGATATCATCGATGCTACGGATGCGTGGAACCTCGACAGCAAGCTGGAGCGTGCGATGGATGCGTTGCGCTGTCCGCCCGAAGACCAGCCGGTGAAGAATCTTTCGGGAGGTGAGCGCCGTCGTGTGGCCCTGTGTCGCCTGCTGTTGCAGAAACCGGATATCCTGTTGCTCGACGAGCCGACCAACCACCTGGATGCCGAAAGCATTGACTGGCTGGAGCAGCATTTGCAGCAGTACGAGGGTACGGTGATTGCCGTGACGCACGACCGTTACTTCCTGGATCATGTGGCCGGATGGATTCTGGAGCTCGACCGTGGCGAGGGTATTCCTTGGAAGGGAAATTACTCAAGCTGGCTGGAGCAGAAGACCAAGCGTATGGAAATGGAAGAGAAGACGGCCAGCAAGCGTCGTAAGACGCTGGAACGCGAGTTGGAATGGGTGCGCATGGCTCCTAAGGCTCGTCAGGCCAAGGGTAAGGCTCGTTTGAATTCGTACGACAAACTCTTGAACGAAGATGTGAAGGAGAAGGAAGAAAAGCTGGAAATCTTTATCCCGAACGGTCCGCGTCTGGGAAACAAGGTTATCGAAGCCAAGCATGTGGCCAAGGCGTATGGCGACAAACTGCTTTTCGACGACTTGAACTTCATGCTGCCGCCTAACGGTATCGTGGGAGTTATCGGTCCGAACGGTGCCGGAAAGACAACGTTGTTCCGCCTGATTATGGGACTGGAAAGTGTGGATAAAGGCGAGTTTGAAGTAGGAGAGACTGTGAAAGTGGCCTATGTAGACCAGCAGCACAAGGACATTGACCCGAACAAGACCGTATACCAGGTAATCAGTGGCGGTAACGACCTGATTCGTATGGGTAACCGCGATGTGAATGCCCGTGCATACCTGAGTCGCTTTAATTTCTCTGGTTCTGACCAGGAAAAACTCTGTGGTATGCTTTCTGGTGGTGAACGTAACCGTCTGCACCTGGCCATGGCATTGAAGGAAGAAGGTAACGTGTTGTTGCTCGACGAGCCGACCAACGATATTGACGTAAACACTCTCCGTGCGCTGGAAGAAGGTTTGGAAGACTTTGCCGGATGTGCCGTAGTTATCAGCCACGACCGTTGGTTCCTTGACCGTATCTGTACCCACATCTTAGCTTTTGAAGGAGACAGTCAGGTGTTCTACTTCGAGGGTTCTTACACGGAATACGAAGAAAATAAGATGAAGCGTATGGGCAATGTCGAGCCGAAGCGCGTGCGTTATCGCAAGTTGATGGAAGATTAATTTTCTTTAATCGATAAATAAAAAGAAGCCTCTGGCAAGGAAACTTGCTGGAGGCTTTAAGTTTTTCAGATATTTTTTGTACATTTGGGGTATAGTTTATGAGTTCTTATAATGGTTGGAGGCATTGAAAAATGATAACACATCCTATATATAGTTATTCGCTTTGCATCGCCTTGCCGTTGATGCTGTTTTTCGGCTTTTATTTTATTTTTGCCCCGGTGCCGGACAAAGCAATCTTTAGCAATTATCTTCGTTCGCGTAGGGTAATGGGATTTGCCGTGCTATTGTTGGCTGCCAATTATTCCGTACATTTCTTTGCAGAAATCCGTTTCCAGAATGTGGATGCAGCCATCTTGATGAATCTGTCTACCTATTTCCTTTGTTACTGGCTTTTCAGTTCGGCGCTTACTACATTGCTTGATCGTTTCTATATTACGCGGCGGCGCTTTATGGTACATGTGTGTCAGTGGTTGCTGTTTACAGCCTTGTCGGGGGTGGTACTATTAGGATTGCCAAAAGGTTTGATTCAAAAAATGGGTATTCTGGTTATGTGCGTATGGCTGGTAACGTATGGATTTGTTCTGGCACGCCGGCTTATTCTGGCCTATCGTAGAGCAGTACGACTGTGTGATGATACCCATTCTGATAATGTGGGTGCTTATATACAGTGGTTGTCCATTTTTACTTATTGGGCGGTGATTTTTGGAGTAGGGTGTGGCCTATTGACCTTCCTTCCTGACAAATATGTGTATATCTGGATTCTGTCGTCTGTTCCTTTTTATATTTATCTTTATTGCTCCTATATGAACTATCTGTTGTTCTACGAGCAAGTGGAGCAGGTCTTCGAGTCAGAAATGCCATCGGAAGGAGATGTTTCAGCTATGGCGATAGGGGAAATGCAGGCTCTTCCTCCTAGTTTCTCTGACATTGCAGAAAGACTGGCTGTCTGGATAGAAGAGAAGGGCTATCTTAAATTAGGGCTGACACTGAAAGAGCTTTCAGAAATACTGAAGACTAACCGTACTTATCTTTCCAGTTATATTAAGCTGGTTTATCAGTTGTCATTCCGTGAATGGATTTCCAGTCTTCGGTTGGAATATGCAAAGACTATGCTGAAGGAATGTCCGGAATTGACGATTGCTGAAATTGCAGAAAAGTCAGGTTTCCAGTCGGCCAGCCATTTCATACGTCTGTTCAAAGAAAAAGAAGAGTGTTCGCCAGCCCGTTGGAGGAAGAAGTAAATCGGTAGCTGTACACAAAAATGCATTGAATAAAGAAATGAGAATGCTTTGAATGAGACAGATGGAATATCCTGTCAGGAATTGCAATGAATTTTAAATAATCAGGGGTAAATATTGGCTCTTGGATATTTTTCTTATCTTTGTATAAAGGCTTGAATCAAATAAGCATTTGCCGTTCCCCGTTATTCATTATTAATTGTTTAGTATGAAATATCCAATTGGAATACAAAATTCTGATTGCATCATGGAAGACGGTTATTTCATCAACTGGAAACAAGTATAAATAGAAACACATTAACTAATATGGAAAAGAAAATACCCTTTGCTTCTGATGTAATTTTGATTGATGCAGCTTTCCTTGACCGTGTGGGGAAGGATATGGCGGCACATTTCGCACCGTTGGTGGGGCGTGAACTACCTAAGGCTGATTTGGCCGTGTTGCTGGAGTGCCTGGTTTTGGATGCCGGAATTGAGCCGGGCAAGAATGAGATACAGGTAATTTTTGTGTATGATGAGGAGCATAGCCGGATGAATTTCTGCCTTCCTTCCGATTTGGAAAAAGAGGTTCACGGTATGGCATTCCAGAGCCGCCTGGGCGAGTTTGCGCTTTATGCTTTCCAGCCTTCGGATATGGCCCGTCGGGAGGACTTGTTTACGGAATCACTGCAACTGCTGACCGAATCGAAAGATGCACGCCGAATCATGCTGGTGCCCGATGAAGAGGGATATGGGACTGCTGTGGAGCAGCAGGCAGCAAAGATAAAGGGAAAAGATGGTGTGACGGTGTTCGGTATGAATCCTCCGGCACACGATTATGAATATTCCTTTGAAATGTTAGGATTTGCCATTCTTCAGTCGTTGGGCATCCGGGCAGAGGAACTTTAATCTTTGTGGAGGCATGTCGGATTTCCGTTTGAAAGCTTTCTATAGTGTGGCACGAAACCTTAGTTTTACCAAGGCTTCGCAGGAGTTGTTTGTGAGTCAGCCGGCAGTGACCAAGCATGTTAGGGAACTGGAGAGTCTCTATGGTGTGCGTCTGTTCGACCGGAAGGGAAATTCCATTTCGCTCACTGAGGCTGGAAAATTGCTGATGGAGCACTGCGAACGGATTTTGGACGATTACCGCAAGCTGGAGTACGACATGCACCAGTTGAACAATGAGTATGCGGGAGAGTTACGGTTAGGGGCCAGTACGACAATCTCACAGTATGTGCTTCCGCCTGTGCTGGCTGCTTTCACGGAGCGTTATCCCAAGATGAGTGTGTCATTGATGGACACCAATTCGCGCAATGTGGAGAAGGCTTTGCAGGAGCATACCATTGATGTGGGTATGGTGGAGGGAGTGTTCCGTCTGCCCAGCCTGCGCTACGACCCGTTCTTGTGCGATGAACTGGTGCCGGTAGTTTGTCCGCGCGGCCATTGGGCCGGAAAGGAGGAACTGACGCTGGAAGAGTTTGTTCGTGTGCCATTGGTGCTTCGTGAGCGAGGTTCCGGCACGCTGGATGCCATTGAGATGGTATTGGCAGAGCAGGGGCTGAAGCTTTCTTCGCTGAACGTGCGGATGCACTTAGGCAGTACGGAAGGTATCAAGTCGTTCTTGCGGTGCAGCAACTGTATGGGTATCGTGTCAATCTGTGCTCTCGAGAGGGAACTGAAGGAAGGAGACTTTCAGGTGATTGACATTGAGGGCTTGCAATTCAAGCGGCATTTCTGTTTTGTATCGGCTCAGGGACAGGAGTCGGATACGGTATTGAATTTTATGCGTTTTGTCCGGCACTTCCTTTCCGGAAAGTAAAGGCCGGACAAAACGTGTCTTTTTATTTCTTTCCGAATTCAGGATCGATTTTCAGCAGGGCGGTAACGCCGAAGGTGGCCAGTGTGCACACCATAATCCAAATGAAGAACAGCTGGTAGCCTAAGGTTTCTTGCATCCAGCCGGCTATCATGCCCGGCAGCATCATGCCCAAGGCCATGAAGGCGGTACAGATGGCATAGTGCGAGGTCTTGTGTGTGCCGTTGGCAAAATAAATAAGGTAGAGCATGTAGGCCGTGAATCCGAATCCGTAGCCGAACTGTTCCACAAAGATGCAGCTGTTCACGATGATTAAGTTGTCGGGCTGGGCGTAACTCAGGTACACATAGACAATATCGGGCAGGGAGATGGCCCATACCATCGGCCAGAGCCAGCGGCGCAGTCCGTGGCGTGCTACGGCAATGCCTCCCAGGATACCTCCCAAGGTGAGACCGACAATGCCGAGCGTTCCTTGGGCAAAGCCTATCTGTGCCGTGGTCATGCCGAGTCCTCCTTGTTCCACTGGGTCGAGCAGGAAGGGAATGCCCATCTTGGCTAACTGTGCCTCGGGCAGGCGGTAGAGCAGCATGAACAGAATGGCGGTAAGCGCCTGTTCTTTCTGGAAGAAGGAACGGAAGGTGAGCAGGAAATCGGTCAGTATGCTCCGGGCTTCTCCTTGTCGGGCGACCGACGGACAGTCCTGGTCAGGACAGGGCAGTACGAAGGAATGGTAGAGCCACAGAGCCAGCAGGCAGCCTGCTAACGTGAAGAAGGTGATGCTCCAGGCGTACGATGTGCGTCCGGTCATTTCTTCCAGCCAGCCGGCCAGCATAATGAGCAGTCCTTGTCCGGCGATGGTGGCAAAGCGGTAGAACGTGCTGCGGATGCCCACGAAGAAGGCTTGCTGATGCGGGGTAAGGCCTAACATGTAGAAGCCGTCGGCGGCGATATCGTGGGTGGCAGAACTGAAGGCTACGAGCCAGAATACCGCCAATGTGGTCTGGAAGAAATGGCTGGTGGGGATGGTGAAGGCAATGCCGGCCAGTCCGGCACCCAGCAGCAACTGGGTAGTGACAATCCACCACCGCTTGGTGCGGAGCAGGTCGACAAACGGGCTCCACAGAGGCTTGATGACCCAGGGCAGGTTCAGCCAGCTGGTGTAGAGGGCCACCTCCGTGTTCGAGATGCCCATTCGTTTGTACATCACCAGCGATAAAATCATCACAGCTACGTAGGGAAGTCCTTCGGCAAAGTAGAGCGAAGGTACCCAGTACCAGGGAGAGCGTGTGCGCATAGTCGTTCGTTTTTAGTATAACTTACGGATTTCAGCTCCCTGGTAGTAATGCAGCAGAATCTGGTCGTAGGAATATCCTTTTTCGCCCATCACGGCAGCACCGATCTGACAGAGTCCCACACCGTGTCCCCATCCGGCACCGGTCAGTTCGAACCATTCGGGCACTCCGTTCACTTCCGGTCCCTTGTCGACCACAAATGCCGAGCTGAACAGGTGGGTAGGTGAGAGGGTGCGTCGTATTTCCAGTTCCTTTCCGATGGTCATTGTTTTCAGGGTTCCTACAATTTTCAGCCGGCTGATACGTCCCGATTTTCCACGCTCTACGGGGATAAGGTCGAGTATCTCCCCGTAGTCGCTCTTGGTATGCGTGGCAATGAGTTCGGCCAGTTCGGCTTGCGTGTATCTCACCTTCCAACGGTAGAAATCGTGTGTCTCCTGGTCGTAGTTGTTGAGTATCTGTGAAAGGATTTTCGGATCGGTGGTGTGGCAGAAAGACTCCGGACGCTGGCGTATCCATCGTTCGGCTTCTTCCTCTTGGGTGAGGTCGGACAGGGGGGCATCCGTGTCCAAGTCGCGCACGGCACTGAGGTAAGGATAATGCTTGTCTTCCCAGCAGTAGTTGAACTCTTCGGTCACTCCGCCGCAGCACTTCGAGAAACGGGCGTCGCAGATGGCATGCTTGTGCATGAGTACCTGGCCGCGTGTTTCCTTTACGGCTTCCACCACACTCTGGTTGGAGGCACGGGTAATGCCCTGGTAGCGCTGGCAATGGTCGTCGGCGCATACGTCGAAGATGGTATGGTCTTCGCGGTCGTACCAGCGGATGTATTCTGTTTCGGTCTTGAGGAAGGGGAAGAAGTTGCTGCCCTGTTTGCTGAGGGCCTTCCGTTTTTCAATCTGTGCTAAAAGCCAGCTTCGGGAGATGACGGCATGGGCTTTCAGGAACTCCAGGGAAGAAGTGGCGTTCATCTCGGACGAGATGACGCTGGTCAGGTAGTCTTCTGCCGGCACCTGGTTGATGGCGGTAATCTTTCCTTCGTCGACCACCAGACGCAGGGTGCCGAGGAAGGTTTGTGTTTCCTGGCGTTCCCAGTGGAAATTGATACCGATGGTTACGTCTTCGAGTGAGAAGGAGGCATCGTCTTCCAACGGGGTAAAGGTCAGCTCCCGGTACACGTTTCCGTTCCAGGAAATTCCTCCTTCGTCGAAGGATACACGTTGCTTGCCCGATACGGTTTCTCCTTTGGCCAGAAACTTGGCATTGAGTGTAAAGGCTATTTCAAGGGCATTGACGATGCCCACGTTAATTTCAGGTTCTTTCATGATGCTTAATGTGTTACTTCGTGGTAGATTTGGCGGAGCGTGTCAGCGTCCAGTTTTTGAAGATCTTCTTCGCGGGCCGTCACAAGGATGCCGGCCATATCGAGGGCGCCGGGACTGACAATCAGCTGTGCGTCGCCTTCGGCAGTGTAGCACTGCGGACGATGGGCTGTGCGAGGAATGTAGACGGTGACAAATCCGTAGCGCGGGTTGTTCCAGGCAAAGAGGTTGTAGCGTGGCTCGGTTTCTCCTTCGTGCAGGGGCAGGCTGTGCAGGTAGCTGTCAATCAGCCGTACACCAGTGGCCAGTCCTCCCTGGGTAATGAAGGCCCGTATCGGACAGAAGTATCCTTCGATGTCGTAGGCGATGCAGGATTTGCCGTCGGAGAGGGGTTCGAAACCTTTTTCTACCGCTGTGCTCATCAGTTTCTCCCATTGGCGGATGAGGGGTACATCTTCCTGGCGTACGGCCTGGAAATGGAAGTGGTCGGGGGCAGAAGCACCGCATTTGGCTCCGTTGTAGAATACGGTGTAGCCGCTGGCGAAGTTCTTCTCCAGCCAGTCGACCAGGCGTTCGGGCAACCGGCGCGAAGTTTTGTCGGCCAATGTCTGCCACTGGTGACTTTCCGTGGAGATGGTGAGGTGTCCCGGCAGAATGGGGTATGGATTCAGTCGCAGGCTGAAAGGTTCGTCCAGCTGGATGCGGACAGACTCTTGCTCTTCCGGCTTGTGGCTCAGACAGAGGAAGCAGGGACGGGCAGCGATGGAGGCCTTGTCTACTTTGGCACAGGTAGAAACGGCGCGTGCCGGATTGAACTGCACGGTGATGTCGTTCGCACCGAGTGAAAGTGTACGGGTCTGTACGTGTGCCAGTGCTTCGTGGTTTTTGCGGGCCAGTGGCCATGTGTCGAGCTGGTGACGGATAAAGGTTTCGGCAGAAGCCGCAGGGGCTGCATCTTCCCATGAAAGAGGGTGACGGAGCAGGGCCTGGCGTTTCCGTATTTCCAGGGTACGCAGGCTGTCCTTGTAGCTGTTGTTCTGGTTCTGCTTCTCAATACTCAGGGCTGCGTCGGAATTGCCTTCCCAGCGACGGCACAAATAAAGTACATCGTAGATACGTCCGATGCGGTATTCCCGGGAGAAAGCCAGTCCTAACGCATAATCTTCGCCATAGCTGGTGTTCGGTACACGGATTTTCCGCAGCAGCGGCGTGAAGAAAGCACGCGGGGCTCCCAGTCCGTTGATGCGGAGAGCGTTGTTGTGTCCGTTGGTATCGGTCCATTCCTTGTGGTCGATGACGCCCGGCGGCAATGTCTCCAGTTGGAAGTTGGTCATGCGGTAAGAGCCGATAACCATGGCGCAGCGTTCCCGGCGGAACTTGTCGACAATGGTCTGGAGGGTAGACGGACTGCTGTACAAGTCGTCGCTGTCGAGCTGTACGGCAAAGCGTCCGCAGAGAGGGTGATGCACACCCAGGTTCCAGCATCCGCCGATGCCCAAATCGTCACGTTCGGGAATGAGGTGAATCACTTTTTCGTTTCCGGCGTATTGGTCAATGCACTCCGTGGTACCGTCGGTAGAATGGTTGTCGATGACAATCAGGTTGAACGGGAAGTCTGTTTCCTGCTTCAGTACCGATTCAATGGCGTCGGCAATGGTACGGATACGGTTGCGTACGGGGGTGATGACCGAAGCTTCGTATGCAAACTCGCCTTCCGACAAATCGATTTTGCGCTCCACCGGAGGCAGGAAGGCATGAATGTTCTTCAGGTAATAAGTAAACGCCGTTTCCCGTTCCAGTTGTACGCTCCGGTTGCGCGGGTCTACGTAGTCAAACTGTTTTTCGCCCGACAGGCGGGTGTCTTCTTCGATTTCGGTGTAAAGGAACTCACGTATGTGCGTCAGTTCGTATTTCTGTGAAAGTGCCAGTCGCACGGCATACAAGGCAGAATACTGGTATTCAGGCTGGTGGGTGATGGTGTCGAACGCTTCCTGCAGGGCCGCCGTCTTGAAGAGCAGTACCGAGCCGAAGTCAAAATCATCGCGCACGCTTCCCGGCTGGTAGTCGATGACCGGATGAGGCTTTCGTACTCCCTCTGTCACCTGATAATGGTCGGCATAGACCATGCCCGATTCCGGTGCGGCTAAGTAGTCGCACATGCGTTCCAGTGCCATGTAGCCCATGTCTAATGTGTGGGGCTTGGTATAAATAAGGAGGTAGGGGGTGCGGGTGAAGGCAAGCATCTGTCGGATGCCTTCGGTATGCTGGAAGGAGAAAGAGGGAAGAAAATGGCATTTCTCCGTGGGAATGTCTTTGTCCTCCGGATGGTCAGTTAGTAGGAATATCTGGTCTGTTCGGGAACTCTCCGTTAGGCCTTTGATGGTTTTATTCTGCTGGTTATCACTTCCGTATAAAAGGAAGCAAGTTACTTGGTTATTCATAATTTAATACATTTATACGTACAAAGATAGGCAATATATCTTATTTTTTCCCTAACTTTGTACGCTAAATATGTGGAATATGCGCAGTGCTTTCGTTTAAGGAACCGGGAATGTCTCAGTACTTCCTCGAAAGTACTCTAGTACTTCCTTGGCAGTACTCCAGTACTTCAGGGGAAGTACTCCAGTCCTGACAAGAGAGGACTGGAAGTGAGTAAAAGCCTGTGGCATAAAGAAGTAAAGAGCGCTATGACGAAAAAAACTCCTTTATTAGGCAAAACATTGGGCGAGCTGAAAGCTATTGTGCAGGATTTGGGAATGCCTAAATTTACTGCCGGGCAGATTGCATCGTGGCTGTACGACAAGAAAGTAGGCTCCATTGAAGAGATGACAAACCTTTCGCTCAAAAACCGTGAGCGGCTGATGGAGAACTACGAGGTGGGGGCCAGTGCACCGGTGCATGAGATGCGTTCGGTAGACGGAACGGTGAAATACTTGTTCTGTACGCCCGAAGGTGATTACATAGAATCCGTATATATTCCTGATGACGACCGGGCTACTTTGTGCGTGTCGTCGCAGGTGGGATGCAAAATGAACTGCAAATTCTGTATGACCGGAAAGCAGGGATACACGACCAGCCTGACAGCTGCACAGATTCTGAATCAGATTTATTCTGTGCCGGAACGGGATACGCTGACTAACGTGGTATTTATGGGCATGGGCGAACCGTTCGACAACCTGGACGAAGTGTTGCGTGCCTTGGAAATCCTGACTGCCGATTATGGCTACAAATGGAGCCCGAAGCGTATCACGGTTTCTACCGTAGGACTGCGGAAAGGACTGGAGCGTTTCCTGGAAGAAAGTGACTGCCATCTGGCCATCAGTCTGCATTCTCCTTTCCCTTCCCAGCGCAGGGAACTGATGCCGGCAGAGAAGGCTTTCTCCATTACCGAGATGGTGGAGATACTTCGTCGGTATGATTTCAGCAAGCAGCGTCGTCTGTCTTTTGAATACATTGTGTTCAAGGGAGTGAACGACAGTCTGATTTATGCCAAGGAACTGGTAAGGCTGCTCCGTGGGCTGGACTGCCGGATGAACCTGATTCGCTTCCATGCCATCCCGAACGTGGATCTGGAAGGAACGGATATGGAGTCGATGATTGCTTTCCGTGATTATCTGACACAGCACGGCTTGTTCGCTACCATTCGCGCTTCACGCGGAGAAGATATTTTTGCGGCTTGCGGCATGCTTTCTACCGCCCAGCAGCAGGCAGAGAAAAAAGAGAAAGAAAGTGAAACCTTTTAATACAAGAAACATAATGAAACGAATGACATTTTACCTTGGGATGGCCCTGGCGGTGCTGTCGCTTGCTTCCTGCCGCAACGGAGGGAAGAGTATCATTACTCCGGTGTCAAGCGGACGCCCGTATGAAGTGATGGTGGTGGCCGATGACAAATGCTGGATGAGTCCGGATAGTGCACTGTTTCATGTGCTGGACACGGATGTGCCGGGATTGCCTCAGGCTGAACGCTCTTTCCGTATTTCGCGTGTGCGGCCTGACTTTTTTGACCGTTCGGTGCGTCTGTTCCGTAACATCATTATCGTAGATATTCAGGACATCTATACGCAGCCCAAATTCAAGTATACGCGTGATGCCTATTCGTCTCCGCAGATGATTATGACTATTCAGGCACCTAACCAGAAGGAGTTTGCAGACTATGTTTCGAAAAACGGTCAGGTGATTATTGACTTCTTTACCCGTGCCGAAATGAACCGTCAGGTGAAGTTGCTGGAGAAAAAACACAATGAAACACTTTCGGCCAAGGTACAGAGCATGTTTGATTGCGACATCTGGATGCCGGTGGAAATGGAATCGTACAAGCAAGGTGAGAATTTCCTGTGGGCTTCGAGCAACCTGAATGACTTGAACTTTGTGATGTATGCCTATCCGTTCCGCGACCACGATACGTTTACCAAAGAGTATTTCATTCATAAACGTGACTCCGTGATGAAAGTCAACCTGCCAGGTGCGCGTGAAGGCATGTACATGGAAACAGCCGATTCTATGTTTGTTGAGACGCGCAACATTGCCGTGAAGGGAGACTATGCATTCGAGGCCCGCGGATTGTGGGAAATGAAGAACGATGCCATGGGTGGTCCGTTCGTATCGCATGTGCGGGTAGACCGTGACAATGCACGGGTTATCGTGGTGGAAGGTTTTGTCTATAACCCGGGCAAGCTGAAACGTGACCAGATTCGAAAGCTGAACGCGGCGTTATATACACTGAAGCTTCCTTCAGAAAAAGAAGTGTCGGAGATTCCGGTAGACAATTCCATCTCGGAAGAACAAATCAAACAAGAAGCTGAACAGAATAAGCAATAAATATGGAAAATCGTAAAATTAGAGTGGGAATCACTCATGGAGATATAAACGGGGTAGGCTATGAAGTGATATTGAAGACTTTCTCTGACCCCACCATGCTGGAACTTTGTACGCCGGTGGTGTACGGTTCTCCCAAGGTTGCTGCGTATCACCGCAAGGCCATGGAGATACAGACCAGTTTCAGCATTGTAAATTCTGCTGAAGAGGTGCAGGACGGAAGAGTGAACGTGGTGAACTGCATAGAAGAGGAGTTGAAGGTGGAACTGACCAAGCCGACTCCCGAAGCTGGAAAAGCGGCACTGGCTGCACTGGAAAGAGCGTTGGCCGATTACCGGGAAGGCCTGTTCGATGTGCTGGTGACAGCTCCTATCAACAAGCATACCATCCAGTCGGATGCGTTCCATTTCCCGGGACATACGGAATACATTGAAGAGCGTGTAGGTGAAGGACAGAAGGCCTTGATGATTCTGCTGAAGGGTGATTTCCGTGTGGCACTGGTGACTGGCCATGTACCCGTGCGTGACATTGCCGGTGAACTGACCAAAGAACTGATTATGGAAAAGATGGAGATTTTCCATCGTTCGCTGAAGAAAGATTTCGGCATCGACAATCCGCGTATTGCCGTGTTCTCACTGAATCCTCATGCGGGAGACAACGGACTGTTGGGAACGGAAGAGCAGGAAGTGATTATTCCGGCCATGAAGGAAATGATAGCTCGTGGCGTGCAGTGCTTCGGGCCGTATCCTGCCGATGGTTTCATGGGCTCAGGCAATTATACGCATTTCGACGGTATTCTGGCTATGTATCATGACCAGGGACTGGCTCCGTTCAAGGCACTGGCCATGGATGAAGGTGTGAACTTCACTGCCGGTCTGCCTATCGTACGTACTTCGCCTGCTCACGGTACGGCATACGATATTGCCGGAAAAGGCATTGCTTCGGAAGATTCTTTCCGTCAGGCAGTGTACGTGGCCATGGATGTGTTCCGCAACCGTGCCTGGGAAAAAGAAATCAGTGCCCGTCCGTTGCGCAAGCAGTATTATGAGAAACGAGATGACAGTGATAAACTGAAATTAGACAGTATAGAAGAGGAATAACATGAAGTTTGCAATCATATCAGCAGGGGAAGGTTCCCGGCTGGCACAAGAAGGAGTTCAGTTGCCCAAACCACTGGTGCAACTGAACGGTATGGCCATGATTGACCGTCTGATTCACATCTTTGCGAAGAACGGAGCAGAAGAAGTGGTGGTCATTATCAACAATGAGGTGGCTTTGACAAAGGAACACCTGAGCAAGCTGGAAAAAACATCGGAAGTGCCTTTGCGGGTTATTGTCAAGACAACGCCCAGCTCCATGCACAGTTTTTACGAACTGAGCCGTTACCTGAAGGACGACCGTTTCTGTCTGACTACGGTCGACACGATTTTCCGGGAAGAGGAGTTTTCACGCTTTATTGATGCTTTCAAGGCTTTTGAAGGGGATGGCATGATGGCCGTTACGGATTACATCGACGACGAAAAACCATTGTATATCGGTACGGACGAAGACCGCAATATTACCGGTTTCTATGATACTTTGCAGCCTGATACGCGTTACATTTCAGGGGGAATCTATTGCCTGTCGCCCAACTCAATCGTGACATTGGAGAAATGTATGGCGCAGGGTATGTCGCGCATGCGTAATTTTCAGCGTCAGCTGGTAGCCGACGGCCTTCGGCTCAAGGCTTATCCTTTCTCAAAGATTTTGGATGTGGACCATGCGGGGGACATTGTAAAAGCAGAGGCTTTTTTGAACGGACAAGATTAAAAACAGAATAAACCAATATTGATTTTTTGCGTAAAATCTAGAAATAAGAATAACAAGATAGAATGTGTAAAAGAGGAGAGAAGATTCGGGTGGTTGGTGTGAGCCGTGGTAATGAATATTCCCCGAATCACGTAGACAATGATGCGGCAATCCTTCGGCTTGCGGCAGAAGCATTGGAGAGAATGGGGTGTGAGGTGACAATTTATCCGGAAAAGGAATTTGTTGCTCAGAACATAGAGGGTGAATTTATTTTCGACATGGCTCGCGACCGCGCCACCATTGAGCGGTTGAAAAAACTGGAAGACGGGGGTGCCCTGGTGGTGAACTCTGCGTATGGCATTGACAACTGTGTCCGTCAGCAGATGACGGAGCTGCTGGTGGCAAATGAAGTGCCACATCCCCGGAGCTTTATTATTTCTACTGATGAGAAGTTTACTCCTTCCGTGTTCCCTTGCTGGATTAAGCGAGGCAATTCGCATGCCATGGTGAAAGAAGACGTGGTGTACGTGGAATGTCGGGAAGAAGCAGAAGTGGTGATGGCCGATTTCCGGAAACGGAACATTCCGGTGGCAGTAGTCAACGAACACCTGGTGGGAGATTTGGTGAAGTTCTACGGGGTACAGGGAACGAATTTCTTTTATACCTTCTATCCAACGGAACAGTCACACAGCAAGTTCGGACTGGAAGCCATCAACGGAGCCACGAGAGGTTTCCCGTTCGATGTCAAGCAGCTTCAGGCATACGCCAACAAGGCAGCCGAGGTGCTGAATGTGCCTGTATACGGAGGCGACTGTGTGGTATCGGCTACCGGTGAAATCCGCATCATCGACTTTAACGACTGGCCCAGCTTTGCCCGTTGCCGTGAAGAAGCCGGACCGGAAATCGCCAAGTGTATCTATAATCGTATTATCCACAAATTAGAAAAATAATGAGTACGGAGAAAAAAGGAGTAGAGGCTTCTTTCAAGTCCATGGATACAGAAGAGTTTCTGGACATCCATTTCAATCGCCCAATAGGTTATGTGTGGGCGTTGTTTTTCCAGCGTTTCGGGGTACATCCCAATGTAGTGACCATCCTGTCCATCATTTTAGGCGTAGCGGCAGGAGTGATGTTTTATTATCCCGACATGACGCATACGCTGATTGGTATTTTCCTCTTGATGTGGGCCAACCATTATGATAGTTGCGACGGGCAGCTGGCACGTATGACCGGCAAGAAAACCCGCTGGGGACGTATGCTCGACGGATTTGCCGGTGACCTTTGGTTTATCACCATCTATGTCGCCATCTGTCTGCGTCTGATGAACCAGCCGCTTCCTTTCCATCTGGGAGAGGCTTCCGGACAGACCTGGAGCATATATATATGGCTGATAGCCTGGTTCTCAGGTACGGTGTGCCATAGCAAGCAATGCACGCTGGCCGATTATTACCGTAACATCCACTTGTTCTTCCTGAAGGGAAAGGCAGGTAGTGAGCTGGATAACTTCAAACAGCAACGTGAGATTTTCCATAGTCTGCCGTGGAAAGGCAACTTCTGGTGGAAGGCCTTCCTGTATTTTTATGGCAACTATACCCGCAAGCAGGAACAGATGACTCCCAACTTCCAGCGTTTCTACGCTTTTGTGCAGGAACGTTACGGTGACAACATTCCTCAGGAGCTGCGCGATGAGTTCCGTGCCCTGAGCTTGCCGTTGATGAAGTACACCAACATCCTGACATTCAATACCCGCGCGATAGCCCTTTACATCAGCCTGCTGATAGGAGAACCGTGGTTGTATTTCATTTTCGAGATGGTGGTGATGACCAGCCTGTTTGTGTACATGCGTCGTCGTCATGAGGCCTTGTGCGCTTTCCTTTACCATAAATATGCCAAGTGATGAAGGAAAAGTTTCGGAATATATTCTGGTTTTTCGGCATCTTCGCCATTGTGGTCATGCTCTGCACGTTCGATATGGACTATCAGGAGTTGTGGCAGAACTTGCGCAAGGCAGGGGTGTGGTTTCCGGCCGTGATTCTTCTGTGGGTGTTCATCTATTACCTGAATGCCTGGTCATGGTATGTCATTATCCGCGACGGGAAACATGCCAAGGTGCCCTTCTGGAAGGTCTATAAGCTGACCGTATCCGGTTTTGCCCTGAACTATGCCACTCCGGTGGGACTGATGGGCGGTGAGCCGTACCGAATCATGGAGCTTACGCCTTACGTAGGTGCTAGCAAGGCCACCTCGTCGGTTATTCTCTATGTGATGATGCACATCTTTTCTCATTTCTGGTTCTGGCTGGTATCGGTCGTCTTGTTTGTGATTTTTGAACCGGTGAACTGGGGGATGGGGATCATGCTCTCGGTGGTGGCTTTCTTCTGCCTGCTGGCCATTTATTTCTTTATGAAAGGCTATCGCAACGGAATGGCGGTACGCACGTTCAAGCTGTTGTGCCGTCTGCCTTATGTGAAACGCTGGGCCAGCCGTTTCCTGACTGAAAAGAGAGAGACGCTGGAACGCGTGGACGCACAGATTGCCGCACTTCACAAGCAGCGGAAAAGCACGTTCTACGTGGCATTGGGACTGGAGTTCATGGCGCGTATTGTGAATTGTGCCGAAGTGTTCTTTATCCTGAACATTCTGACCGACCATGTGAGCTTCCTGTCCTGCATCCTGATTATGGCCTTCACTTCCTTGTTTGCCAACCTGTTCTTTTTCTCGCCCATGCAGCTTGGGGCACGCGAGGGAGGATTTGCACTGGCGGTAGGAGGGCTGGCCATTCCGAGTGCGTTTGGCATCTATACGGGACTGATTACCCGTGTGCGTGAATTGATATGGATTGTAATTGGCGTGTTGCTGATGAAAGTCGGCAACGGCACCCCAAATAAGACAAAAGATGAGTAAACTGACAGATGTAAAAGGCGTAATCTTTGATTACGGAGGAACTATCGATACGAACAGCCGCCACTGGGCGGAAGTGTTGTGGAGCAAGTATGAAGAATTTCAGGTGCCGGTGGACAAGGCGAGTTTCCGTGAGGCATACGTGCACGGGGAACGTACGCTGGCCCGTGTGCCGCTGGTCAAGCCGGAACATAATTTCCACGATGTGCTGCGCATCAAGACCGACATTCAGATGAAGTACTTGGTGGAACAAGGCAAGCTGGACGGAGAAGAAGCCCGCCGGGAAGACTATGCCGGGAAAGTGGCCGACAGCTGCTACCGCTATGTGCTGGACGTGCTGGAACACACCCGTCCCGTAGTGAAGTCACTTTCCGAACGTTACAAGCTGGTGCTGGTATCCAACTTCTACGGGAATATCCAGACCATCCTGAAAGACTTCGGCTTGTTTGATTTCTTTGCCGGCATCATAGAATCGTCGGTAGTGGGAGTACGCAAGCCCGATCCTGCCATCTATCGGCTGGGTGTGGAAGCCATGGGGCTGCCTGCCGGAAATGTGCTGGTGGTAGGCGATTCCTTCTCCAAGGACGTGGTGCCCGCAAAGGCTGTCGGCTGCAAGGTGGCCTGGCTGAAAGGTGAAGGCTGGGGCAACGAAGAAATAGATGAAACACTTCCGGATGTAATCATCACCGACTTGCCGGAACTTTTGTCGTATGTATAAAGGAGGGGCAAGGATGAAGAAAAAAGGAATTGCCCTGGTGGAACGCCAATACCTGTTCCCCTTTGTACTGATTACCTCACTCTTTTTCCTGTGGGGATTTGCCCATGCCATTCTGGACGTGCTGAACAAGCATTTTCAGGAACTGCTCACCATCACCCGTACCCATTCGGCCATGATTCAGGCCACGATGTACATGGGTTATTTCATCATGGCCATTCCGGCCGGATTGTTCATCAACCGTCACGGATACCGTAAGGGTGTGGTGCTTGGATTGTTGCTCTACGGAATAGGCTCGTTGTTGTTCATTCCCGGACAATATATAGCTTCGTTCAATATGTTCCTGTTCTCGTTATTCGTCATCGGATGCGGACTAACCTTCCTGGAAACGGCCGCCAATCCGTATGTGACGGAGTTGGGAGCACGGGAAACGGCTGCCAGCCGACTGAATTTCGCTCAGTCATTCAACGGGCTGGGATGTATCTTTGCACCGATTCTGACCGGTCTCTTGCTTTTCTCCGACGAAGACAAAGGAGCAAGCGGTAATGTGGCTCTTCCGTATGCCGTGATGGGAGTGATTGTCCTGCTGGCTGCGCTGGCTTTTATGCGCGTACGTCTGCCGGAAATTCCTCATGAGGAGGAAGTGGATAGTGAAGGCCATCGCGTAGGTCTGTGGGCGCATAAGCTTTTTGTGTTCGGACTGGTTGCACTGTTTGCCTACGAGGTATCCGAGATTTCCATCAATAGTTTCTTTATTAACTACGTGACGGAAGTTGGCTGGATGAATGCCCGCGATGCTTCACTGGTACTTTCGTTCGGCGGATTGGGACTGTTCATGGTAGGACGTTTCGTGGGAAGCTGGATTATGCGCCGTGTCCGTGCCGAGAAGATGCTTTTCTGGTGTGCTACGGGAACAGTCATCACCACCCTGCTGGTGATTCTGGATTTAGGCTCCGTATCGTTCGTGGCCCTTCTTTGCGGCTATGCCTTCGAGGCCATCATGTTCCCCACTATTTTTGCCCTTTCGCTGAAAGGGCTTGGCAGTCATACGAAGCGCGCCTCTTCCTTCCTGATGATGTCGCCGGTGGGCGGTGCCGTAGGCCCCGTGCTTATGGGACTGGTAGGAGATTGTGCCGACATGCACTGGGCATTCATCGTGCCTTTTGCCGGCTACGTGGTGGTGTGGTTCTATGCCCGTCATATAATGATTCAGAAAAACTGATGCCGCTTTCTTTGGCGGTCATGTCATTCATGATAAAGAAGCGCGAAACCCTTCAGTGTCTCCCGACACCGTGAGGGCTTCGCGCTTCGCTTTTAGTGATAATTATAGTAAGTTATTTGTCTTGAGGAGCCAGTGGATGTGCCGGACATGCATTCGGGCAGCATGGGGCGGGCATGTGTCCCGGATGGACTGTTCCGGCGTGTCTCATCGGGAAATGTCCTTTGTGAAATCTGCCCGGGCGCTCCATGCTGAATACCTTTTCCAGCTGGCGGGCATTCAGAATCTTCTTGAATGAAGCATAGTACTTCTTCTGGGTATCGAGCACTTTCTGACGAACTTCAAAGCGTTGTTCGATGTCCTGCTGAATCTGTGCGTCTGTACGTTCGCACGGTTTTACTTTATTTTCTTTTGCGGCCGGACGGCATTCTTTCAAGGCAGTCAGGTATTCCTTGTAGAGAGAAGTAAACTGGGCTAATTTGGCATCGTCCAGCATCAGTTGTTTTCCCATACGCTGAGCCTGTGCTTCCATACGTTGTTCCGGAGTGAGTTTTACCTTGCAAGGCTTTTCGGCTTTTTCCGGACAAACCTGAGGTGCAGCATTTTGTGCCATCACGCTTCCAAAACCTAAACATACGGTAAGAATCAATGTAGATAATAAATGAGTTGTTTTCATTGTAGTCAAAATTTAAAAGTGAATAATCATTTTCAGTGCACTTACGGCTTTAAGACAATGAATCCCTCTTGTGGTTTATTGGGAAAATGCTTTTTTAACATTTTAGGAGATTTAATTTTTGAAGTGTGAAATTCTCTGCTGAGAATGTGGGAAATGTGTAAACTTACTTAGATAAATGAGAATTTAGCAAACTTCGGATCAGGGTATGTAAAATGCTTAGGCGTTTGAATTAAAACTCTTTGACGTTTCAGTTAAAACGCCAAAGAGTTTTGAAACGAATGCACTTGCGTTTCAAGTCAAACGTCCTTGCGTTTTTTAGAGGAGTGCAATCAATTCTTTTTTATTCTTAGAGGATATGGTAAATATCACTGAATCAGCATGCTCTCAACTTCTGACAGATTTCCGTCTGTTTTCTCGGGAGTGATGTGAAGCAGACGGGCCAGCAAGGAATAAATCGATACATTTCGGAACTTCGGAGCTTCGTATCTTTTCTTGAAATCCGGTCCGCATGCCCGGAACATTACCTGCATATCGTCGTAGGTCGGGTCAAATCCATGGGCACCTGGCAGCGTCTTGTTGCCTTCCTCCACTAGCCAGCCTAAATCAGGCAGTACGATGATGTCGCCCACACGCGGATTGCTTCCATAGTTCAAATAAGCAGGAATATCTTCTTTTTTCCATACCCGTACGTGATTCAGTCCCTGTAGTGCCTGATACACGGAGTCGCGGTATTCCGGTTTCGTATAAATCTGTGCCGGCAGGTTTCCGTCAATCAAAGTATACCATTTTTCGTTCAACAGGTGCTTAATAGGCACAAAACGGTCTGCACTGACAGTCGCCATTCCGTGGTCGGACGTTACAATCAGGTTGATGTCCTTTCCGAAGGGCAAGCTTTGAAGTCCTTCCCATAAATATTTCATGAGGGCATCCAGCTCTTCCACGCAGCGGCGTGTTTCCTTGCTGTGCGGGCTATAAGTGTGTCCGTAGGTATCAGAATCCTCGAAATAAATCATAACCAGCTGGGGACGTTCTTCTTCCGGCAGCTTCAGCATTCTCAGTGCCTCTGCCACACGCTCCGTCTGGGTGAGCCGGGGTTTCTGGTCGTATACGTGATAGTAGGTGGGGTGCTGTCCTTTTACGGCAATGTCAGAGCCTACCCAGTAGATGTTTCCCGTTTTGATGCCCTGCTTCTGTGCGGTAATCCAGATGGGTTCTCCGCCATAGTAGGACGCATCGTTGCGGGTTTTCAGGTTGCTCATTTTGTAAAGCTCCTGGCGCTGAGGGTCACAGAATGTGTTAGCCACAATGCCGTGGTGGTCGGGTACCAATCCCGTAGCAATGGTGTAATGGTTGGGGAAGGTTTTCGAAGGGAATGATGGAATCATGGTGGCCTTTACACCTTCGCGAGCCATCCGGTCGAAGAACGGTGTGTCGTACATTTGCGGATAATCCCAGCGGAACCCGTCGAGGGATACAATGACGGTGTAGTGCTTTCCGGCCCAGATAGAGAGGCAGATGCACCACATCATACACAGCGAGATAAGTTTTTTCATAAGTCTGGTTATTGTTAGAGGGTGATAAAAAAGAAAGGTGTATTGCCGTTCTTTCGTGGGCAATACACCTTTTATGTAAAGGGTTAGTCTTTCATTAGAAAGTCAGTCTTACACCCACCTGGCAATGCCAGCGTGAGCTGATGTCGTTTTTAGTGAGCACGTTGCTTTGGTCTTTGAATGTGTATTCTGGAACTAGAATTCCATCAGCATTAGTGCTACCTGATACAGTGACCGGAGTCAGGTTGTAAGGCAAATAATAGTTGGCACCCCACTTCTTGTTCAGCATGTTGGCAAAGTTGATAACATCAAATGTCACTTGAATCTTGCTACCGCGTTCTTTCAGGTAGAAGATGTCTTGAGCTACGTGCAGATTGATTTCATGCTCCCACTTAGTGAGGTTTGAATTGCGCTCGGCAAACTGTCCACGATGATTCTTGGCATAATCATCGTTCAGAATCCATTGGCGGAAAGCTTCACGGCTTTCTTCTTTTGACATAATCAAGTTGCCTTGTTTGTCAAAGTTGTCCACAAAGTTCATGTCCTCCAATTCTTTATCTGTCGGAATATATAGTAACGTGGTTCCTCGTGATCCGTCACCATTGAAATCTTTTGCGTCATCATATGAGAGACTATAACGTCCACCCGGAGAAGCATTGTAAGTGATTCCCACTGTAGTGCTCATCCATCCGTTCAGGTACTTAGGAGTTGTATAAGATGCTTGTAAGGAGATGCGGTGAGGAATATCGAAGCGTGAATATCCCAATTCTCCTTTAGAGTTGCTGTCTTTAGAGTAGTTGTACTGCCAGTTAGAATAGGCTACTGAACTTGTTCCGTCATTGACAGACTTGGAATGTCCGAAGGTATAAGAACCTGATAAGTCAAGACCAAAGTTGAAGTGTTTCTCTAACATAACCGAGAAGTTATAAGAGTAACCTTCATTAGTATTTTTCAGGTTGATGATGCTATTATAGTTACTTGATACTTGATTATAATAGGGTACGGCTGATTGCTCAAGTCCAGGAATAGCATATACTTTCCCTACTTCCTCAATAGCTAGGTTTTCAAAGAACACGTTGTTTAGTGTTTTTGAATAAATACCTTCAATTGTAAGTTTTACATCACCAGGTAATTGTTGTTCTAATGCAAGGTTGGTACGAAATACTTGTGGGTATTTGAAGTCTTTATCTACGACTGCGATGTCAACAATGGGTTTCCCAGATACGGCTTCGTATGGATTTTTTGCATAATCTTTCATTCCAGGAACAGCCACATATTTCTCATTCAATGTAGTGCCTTTCTGCTCCATACCGTTGTTGGTGAATGAGTTGTTCAGCCATACGAACGGCACACGTCCGGTAAACAGTCCCAATCCTCCGCGGAGTAGCGTACGGTGGTTTTCATTCAGGTACCAACGGAATCCTACACGTGGGGATACGAGTACTTTGGCTCCTGGCATTTCGCCTACGCGAGCTTCCCATCCTTGTTGGGTAGCAAATTCATTGAAAGAAACATTGGTGGTTGGATCATTGAAGATAACTGGAATATCAAAACGTATACCATAAGTCAGCTCAAAATTATTGGTCACGTTCCACTTGTCTTGAGCATAAAAACCAAACTGCCCTGATTTCATCGCTGGGGCATAGCTTAAGTTTCCTCCGGTCAAGGTTGGATCTGTGTATTTATATCTGAATTCATAGGGGTTGTCATTGAGAAAGTCTTCAATGCTATTAAAATACCATGCTCCGTTATTACCTTGCATAAAAAGGTTCTGCATGCGGTAGATTTCGTTGTGTGTACCGAAGGTAAATGTATGGTTGCCTTTGTACCAAGAAAGGTTATCTTCAAATGTATAGATATCTTGGTTCAAGTAGTTGGCACCTGAAGAATATTCAGTACCCATATCTATCTTGGTATTATTGTTGTCGTTAGCCGACTTGATTTGTACGGTTGCACCGTTGTAGTCAATGTCGCGATTGTCGCGCACGAAGCTGGCAGACGCACGCAATTCATTGTAGAGAGATTCTCCCAAATGCGAGTTCAATTCGGCTACGATAGAATTAGTCTTGTTGTTCATACGGTAACCGCTACCGTTGAATCGGAAGGATGATGAACTCAAGCTCAGGTTGTCATCGTAAGAGTTGTTATGCTGGTAACGGATGGCAAGTTTGTGGTTCTGGTTGATGTTCCAGTCAATACGTGCCAATAATCCAAATGATTTATTTTCTATGTCACGCGGGCCATATGTTTCCTTGATGCCAGTATATTCTTGATATTTGCTGATAATCCGATCCGCCATGTCCTGGGTCAGATAATTATCAATATAACCCGGATAGATGTTGTTTGGATATACATCAGACTTATGTTCTGCACTTACGAAATAGAAAAGTTTATTTTTGATAAGTGCTCCTCCAATAGTACCTCCGAATGTACGAGTGTGCTGTTCTCCAAGTTTCTGTTTTTCATAATCACGTGCAGCATTATATTTCCCGTACATGTTTTCGTTGGTGAAATAAGAATAAGCTGTTGCTTGGAACTTGTTAGTACCCTGCTTGGTAATGGCATTGATACCACCTCCGGTAAATCCGCTCTGACGTACGTCGAAAGGAGCAACGACTACCTGAATTTCCTGGATGGCATCCATCGAAATCGGGTTGGCACCTGTCTGGCCACCGTTAGTTCCAGATGCTGACAAACCGAACACGTCGTTACTTACTGTACCGTCAATCTGGAAGCTGTTGTAACGGTTGTTTGAACCGGCGAATGTGATACCTCCATTCTTCGATGTAGAAGCCATTGGCATATTTTTTACAATGTCATATACATTGCGGTCTACTGTCGGCGTGCTGGTGATTTTTCCTGTAGAGAAGTTGTGTGCAGCTCCGGCATTCGCTTTTGCATCGGCTACGACTACTACTTCGTCCAACAGTTCTGAACTTGGTTTCATTTCGGCATTCAGGCTGAGTGTGTTACCCAGTTCAAGTGAAATACCTGTAAATGCAGTTTTGTTGTAACCTACGTATGAGATTTCAATTTTGTAGGGACCACCGGTACGCATACCTTGGATGGTGTAACGTCCATCTACGTTTGTTACTGCACCGTAGAGAGTACCTGACGGTTCGTGGATAGCTACCACTGTAGCACCGATAACCGGGGCTTTGGTTTCATCTAAAACTTTTCCGCTGATAGCAGAAGTTGTTACCTGAGCATTTGCGCCAACAGCCATGGCTGAAACGACTAATGCGGAAAACAGGAATTTGGAATGATGTACCATAAAATTTTAATTAAATTGTAAATCTATTTTCGCGTTTTAATTCGCTTAATACTTTGTAGTTAAGTTCGTTGAATCTTTTTGTATTACTTGTTTTTTCTGTTGCAAAGTTAAAAAATCTTTTCAACGAATAATTAGAGAGTGGACGATTTAACAAATTAGGCAGTCGATAATTAACTTTTTTATTTTCCTGTCGGATAGGGAATATAGAACGACAGACTTCTTTTTTCTTGATTTTGTGTGAGTTATATAATTCAGGTAATATGTAATAAGTTTGTAATTTGAGAACTGATGAAAGAAGAATCTGACAAGGTTATTGTATGAATCCTGAATTTATTTTCATTTTGCTTTGTGGTTGACTTTATTATGGACATTTGTTTTTTTGTCTATTTTTGCAAAATGAAAGTAAGAGTTTATCAATATGAAACAAAAATTGGAAGAGAATAAAGGAATTCCGGCTTCGTTACTGTGGATACTGGCCATTATATCAGGACTTTCTGTGGCGAATCTGTATTATAATCAACCGTTGCTGAACCGTATCAGTGAGGATTTGGGTATCTCGGAGTTTACAGCTAACCTGATACCTATGACCACACAGATTGGGTATGCGCTGGGATTGTTATTTATTATCCCTTTGGGGGATTTGTACAAGCGGAAGAATATCATTGTCATTAATTTTCTCTTGTTGTCGGTGGCGACTTGCAGTATTGCCATGTCGGTGAATGTGTTTTACATCTTGTTGGCCTCGTTGGTGACAGGGATTTGTTCGGTCATGCCGCAGATTTTTATTCCGATTGCTGCACAGTTTTCGCTGCCTCAGAATAAAGCACGTAATGTGGGGATGATGGTCAGCGGTCTGCTGACCGGTATTTTGGGTTCACGGGTAATCAGTGGTTTTGTAGGCGAATACTGGGGATGGCGTACGATGTATTATATTGCAGCCGTCATCATGTTGCTTTGTATTTTTGTGGTAGTTCGGGTGTTGCCGGATATGCCGCTAAATTTCAGGGGTACGTACAAAGGACTGATGAAATCGCTTTTTACGTTGTACAGGGACAATTCGACCATCCGTCTGGTATCTGCACGGGCCGGACTTTGTTTTGGTAGTTTCCTGGCGTTATGGGCATGTTTGGCCTTTAAGTTGAGTGGGGAACCGTTTTATGCAGGAAACAATATCATCGGTATGCTGGGATTGTGTGGGGTGGCCGGTGCACTGACGGCCTCTTTTGTTGGGAGTCTGGTACATAAGTTTGGAGTGCGGTTTTTCACTTTTGTTGGTTGTTCGCTCATCATTGCAGCCTGGATAATCATGTTTATATTCCAGAATTCTTATTTAGGCTTTATCGTGGGAATTATCGTGATAGATATCGGTATGCAATGTGTGCAGATAGGTAATCAAACCTGTGCGTTGTCGCAGGCTCCCAAGGCGACCAACCGCGTGAATACCATCTTTATGACGACTTATTTTGTGGGTGGTTCACTGGGAACTTTTCTAGCCGGTACTTTCTGGCACGCTTGGGGCTGGACCGGAGTGGTCTGTGTAGGAATCGGTCTGACACTGATTTCACTGCTTGTGACGCTTTTTACTCGAAACTGATTATTCAAATGAACGAATATATATGAAAAAGAATGTGATTTATTTGAACGACTGGCTGGCTATTCATCCGTATACGACAGTTTGTTCTTCAGATACGTTTTTTGTGGAATTGGCCAACAAACTTTATGCGGCTTGTCATTTGGAGGAATTGCCTGAGACGTTTCGCAAGTATTTAAGTTTGTATGTGGCAGCTTATCTGGAAGACATCATTTCCGGCCTGGGATTGTGGCAGGGATTTACCACTGCTCATTCCCGTTTGTATGGCAGGTGTCTTCCATTCTATCCCACGGGAAAAGATTATATAAAGGGAGAGGTAAACCTGGAGGACGTACGTTTCATTATCTGGAATACATGGCAAAAGGCTCCTTACTCGCGTGGGTATGTAAATCCGCTGGATACCTCAATCTTAAAGCAGGCACAGGCTTTTCTGCCTTTACTGGAGGAAGCTTATGAGGTGGCTCCGGAGAATGAGTTGCTGAAGGATTATTTTGCCGGCTATGCAGATGAAAAAGAGGCTGACCGGAAATTGTCATGGCTTTTCGGGCACACTTACCTTACGGAGCCTTCTATGTTGCCTTACATTGAACGGGTGGCACCGGATGACCGTTTTATTATCCCTACGGGTCCTTTGGCGTTGTTCCTTCACGAATGGATTGAGTTGTTGGCTGGTAAGCAGGCAAAGTGCTGGAAATCGGTTCCTCGTCTGTATCAGGAGGAAAAGGAAATGCCGGAAACTGTTTTGCAGAAGAATGCGGAGATTTATCGTCTCTTTACCTTGTGGACTGGCGGACGGAAGATTATTTATCTCAACGGTTATGATTCACTGAAGCGCTTCCTGGTAGAGATTCTGCAGTGGCCGGATGATGAGAATCATACCTTGCCGCAGATGAAGAGTTGCCGGAACTTTGTATTGATGGTGGATGAGCAGAAAGGGCTTTTGCTGGCGAAGGATGTGTGTGAATACATCGCCGACACGGAAAATCCTTATTATGATCAGGAAGAGGCATCGCAAAATGCATTCCGGATGTTGACGGAAGAGATGCTTTGTCCGCCGGACTTGTTGCATTATTGCATTGAGAAAAACTTGCTGCCCGATGCAGAATTGCCTGAAGTAGGAGAGAAGATGCTGGTGAAACTGAATGCGGACTTTATTGCGCGGCATTCATTACTGTATTATTATCGCGGCGATTGATTTTGTCGAGTATATATCATAAAAAAAGCACGAACCGAAATTCGTGCTTTTTTTATGTTAATGGATATAGAATTAGCAAACCTTGTGTGAACCGTCGCTGATAACTACATCGTATACTTTCGGGCTGCGACCGAATTTTTCTTTGAAGCGTTCTTTTGCAGTAGAAATGAATGTTTCGTACAATTCATTCTTAACCAGGTTGATGGTACATCCACCGAATCCACCACCCATTACGCGTGAACCAGTAACTCCACAGTCAAAAGCAATATCGTTCAGGAAGTCGAGCTCTTCGCAGCTTACTTCATACAGTTTGCTCATACCATGGTGAGTTTCATACATTTTCTGTCCTACTGTTTCGTAGTCGCCTCTTTCCAATGCATCGCATACGTCGAGTACACGCTGGATTTCTTCGATTACATATTCAGCACGCATGTAGTCTTCTTCAGAAACTTCAGCTTTTACTTCGTTCAGCATATCCATTGTGCAGCCTCTCAGGAATTCTACAGTCGGGTGATTCTTCTTGATAGCAGCTACAACAGCTTCGCAGCTCTGACGGCGTTTGTTGTATGCAGAAGATGCCAGTTCATGTTTTACTACAGAGTCAACCAATACCAAACGGTATCCGTCCGGTCTGAACGGGAAGTACTGGTATTCCAGTGAACGGCAGTCCAGACGAATCAGGTGACCTTCTTTACCGAATACAGAAGCAAACTGGTCCATGATACCGCAATTAACTCCGCAGTAGTTGTGTTCTGTAGCCTGACCTACTTTAGCCAGTTCGAATTTATCAATTTTGTTGTCGCCGAACAAATCGTTCAATGCGTATGCGTATGTAGATTCCAATGCAGCAGAAGAAGACATACCTGCACCCAGAGGTACATCACCTGCAAATGCAGTATTAAAGCCTTTTACGTCAACTCCGCGTTTGATCATTTCACGGCAAACACCAAAGATATAACGTGCCCAGCTTGCTTTCGGAGCATCTTCTTCATTCAATCCGAATTCTACATAGTCTTTCAAGTCGATAGAATAAGCGCAAACTTTATCTTTTCCGTTCGGTTTGATTTCAGCCACCATACCTTTGTCTACAGCTCCTGGGAATACAAAACCTCCGTTGTAGTCAGTGTGCTCACCAATCAGGTTGATTCGTCCCGGAGAAGTATATACTGAGCCTGTTGTACCGTCGAAATGCTTGATAAAGCGGCTTCTTACAAATTCTATGTCCATAATGATAAAAATTAAAGGTTAATAAATTCTGGTATATAAACAAGAAAGGATGAAGAATGAGTCCATCCTTCATCCTTGTGTTTTATTATTCAGTCGGAATGTCTTTGTTTACATTCTTGCATCCGATCAACGCATAGAACAACAAGTATGCCAATGCGGCTGCAATTACGATAAAGCTGTTCAGGTAACCTGCTGAGTCGGCTACTCCACCTTGTAACAGCGGAAGCAATCCACCACCGCAAACCATTACCATGAAGATTCCAGAAGCTGCTTCTGTGTATTTACCCAGTCCTTCTACAGCCAGGTTGAAGATACCACCCCACATGATTGAAGTACAGAGTCCGCAGAGTGCCATACACATTACGCTGACAGGAACTGCTTCCAATCCGAATGACAGACTAGCTCCGCTTTTGAATACCGGCATGTTGACTACGCTGCTCAACGGAGTTACGAAGGCAATACCGATCAAAACCAATCCGAGAATAGAAGCTACGGTCAACATGGCCTTACTGCTGAACTGAGCACCGAGTGAAGCACCAATCAGACGACCGATAAGCATCAGGAACCAGTAAGTACCTACGATAGAACCTGCAATAGCCGGATCGATACCCAGACCGCCTTCATTTACTTGTGCAGTCATAAACAGGTTTGCAAAGTGAGGAACACCTACTTCAATACCTACGTAAACGAAGATGGCGATGGTTCCCAGCTTGAAGTGACGGAAAGACAACGGGCTGTGTTCGCCTTTGCTCTTGTTTGCCTTAGACAAACTTGGTTCAGGGATAGCCATGAAGAAAAGTACCAGAAACGCGATGGCGAAGATAGCCATGGCAATGTAAAGTGCCGGCAAAGCCTTAGCGATAGTACGTTCTTCTACGTTGGCACCCATCAGGTAACCTACCAATACCGGAACGATAGTAGCTGACAAAGAGTTCAGTGAACCGCCAGTCTGGATAAGCTGGTTACCTTTCTTGCCGCCACCACCCAGAGTGTTCAACATCGGGTTAACTACTGTGTTCAGCATACACATAGAGAAACCAGAGATGAAGGCTCCAGCCAAATATACAGAGAATCCGCCTTTAGAGGCCAATGCCTGAATACCTACACCAATGAATCCTACTGCAATAGCAATCAATGCTGTTTTCTTGTATCCGATTTTCTGTAAAAGAAGTCCCGAAGGAATACCCATAAAAGCGTATGCAATGAAGTTCGCAGCGAATCCGAGTGTAGCTTCCAGGTTGGTAGCTCCAAATTCACTCTGTACGATAACTCCAAATGGAGCCGGCAATCCGGTTACGAAAGAAATCATAGCAAACAATGCGAACATCATTACTATGGGTAACAAATAGCTTTTTTGTTGTTGTGACATGTTGTTTAAAGGTGTTAGTTTGTTATAGGTTAATTAAAGAACTAGATTTTTATTTTTCAACTCCGAATTTATAGATAGTTACCTGATGGTAGGTATCTTCCGGCTTCAACACGACTGACGGGAAGTGTCCTTTGTTGGGTGAGTCGGGGAAGTGCTGTGCTTCAAAGCAGATGGCACTTCTTGCCGGGAATGTAGCACCGTGGTATCCAGTGAAACCATTGTGCCAGTTGGCTGTGTATACTTGTACACCCGGCTCTGTAGTATAAACTTCCAGCGAACGTCCGCTTTCCGGTTCTATACATTTAGCCGCAAATACCAGAGCTTCCGTTTCGCGTTTGTTCAGCACGTAGCAATGGTCGTATCCGGCTCCGTTGATGAGCTGCTGGAACGGTTCATTGATACGGCTTCCCACTGTGTGCGGTGTACGGAAGTCCATCGGAGTACCTTCTACCTTCAATACTTCTCCTGTAGGGATAGATACTTCGTCTATTGGAATATAAAAATCTGCGTTGATTGTGACAATGTTATTGTCTACGGTCGGAGTCGGATTATTCAAACCTGCCAGGCTGAAAAATGCGTGGTTGGTCAGGTTGGTGATGGTCTTTTTGTCGCAGTTGGCTACGTAAGTGATGACCAATTCGTTCTCTCCTGTCAGTGTGTAAGTAACTGTGATGTCCAGATTGCCTGGGAAACCTTCTTCCCCATCTTTAGAGAGATAGTGCAGCGTTACACTATGTTCATCTTCCTGTTTGGCATCCCAAACGCGGGCATGGAAACCAGTCGGACCTCCATGCAGGGAGTTAGGACCGTTATTGATGGTCAAATTATGTTCTTGTCCGTCCATCAGGAAACTGCCTTTCGCAATACGGTTGCCATAGCGTCCGATTAATGTACTCAGGAAAGGTTCGTGACTGTTGATTACGTTGTCGATACTGTCATGTCCCTGCACCACATTGGCCAGTTTACCGTTTTTGTCCGGTACCATCACAGTTAAAATTGCTCCCCCATAGTTTGTAATTGCTACTTCGGTACCTTGCTGGTTCGAAAGAATAAACAAATCTGTCTCTTTGCCGTCTACAATTTTTTGAAAATCTGCTCTTTTTAAGCCGCTTAAATTATTTTCTTTGTAAAATGTGTTGTTCATATTATTAAAATCTTTTAGTTCACACATTATTTTGTTGTGCAAATAAAAAGATTTTCTTCAATATACCCAAACATTTTCGAAGAAAGAACGTTCTTTAATTGTTTAAAGAAAGTAAATCGGCGACAATAAAACTGCTTCCTCCCACAAAAATAAAATCATCCGGCTGGGCCTGTTCCTTGGCTGCTTCGAAGGCTTCTTTCACATGGGGGTAGGCTTCTCCGTGCAAATTGAAGGTTTCGGCCAGTGCTTTCATTTGCTGGTAAGGAAGAGCTCTTTTCACGCTGGCTTGTGTGAAATAATATCGTGCATCTTTAGGCAACATAGACAATACCCCGCTCACATCCTTATCGTTCACCATGCCGATGACAATATGTAAGGTTTTATAAGTCTGATGTCTGAGCTGCTCGTTAATGTATTGCATGCCTCCCGTATTGTGTCCGGTATCGCAGATGATGGTCGGTTTTTCACCTAATTTCTGCCAGCGTCCCATCAGACCGGTCAGCTCGCAGACATGGAGGAAGCCTTCACGTACATTCTCTTCTGACAGATTATATCCTGCATGACGAAGCTGGCGGATTGCCGAGAGTAGGGTATTGGTATTCTTTAGCTGGCATAAGCCTCCCAGTTCGCCCTCCAGTTGAGGATAGTCAGCTGTTTGGTAAACGTAATGCATCGCTTCGTTGCGGGTCGCATGGATGAGCAGGTGCTCGTCTTCGGCAAATACAATGGGAGCCCCTACGGCAGTAGCCTTAGCCTGGAAGACAGGTCGGGTTTCTGGAGTGGTTTCACCGATTACGACCGGAGTACCTTCTTTAATGATGCCCGCCTTTTCTGAAGCAATTTTTTCCAGGGTATTGCCTAAAAACTGTACATGATCAAAACTGATGTTGGTAATGACACACAAGTCGGGCTGAATGATATTGGTGCAGTCCAGTCTTCCTCCAAGACCGACCTCTATGACGGCTACATCCACCTGCTGTTCAGCGAAATAGGTGAATGCCATGGCAGTGGTAAGTTCAAAGAAAGAAGGGTGGAGCGGTTCGAAGAAAGCACGGTGCTTTTCTACAAAGTCGATGACAAATTCCTGACTTACCGGAGTGCCGTTTACGCGGATACGCTCACGGAAATCCACTAAGTGAGGAGAAGTATAAAGTCCGGTTTTATAGCCTGCAGCCTGTAGAATGGCAGCCAATGTATGCGAACAAGAACCTTTTCCGTTGGTTCCTGCCACGTGAATCGTATGGAATTTGCGGTGAGGGTGATGGAAGTAATCATCCAGGGCATACGTGTTGTCTAATCCTTCTTTGTAAGCATCTTTGCCCACCTGCTGAAACAGAGGGGCACTATTATATAAGTAGGTAAGTGTTTCCTGATAATTCATGATTTCTGCTTTTTAAAAACAGCTGCAAATATCATCATTTTTATCAGGATAACCTATCTTTTTACGATTTCATTTACCAGTAAGTCCCTTGTGGGTACTTGATTCCTTCTACTCCGATGCTGATGGAACTGCTTTCATTAAACTTGAAATTAATCATTCCCCCAATCCGGTCGGGAGCGAAATTTGGCATGGGATAGTAATAGGGTGAACGTTTCGGCATGAGCGATTTGTTGCCATAGGCATACAGACTGATACGTTCGTTGACTTTAAACGCAGCAATGCCGGTAATTCCTACATTACGGTAGTTAATGCCACCCCAGTTGAAATTGCTGGCATACAATCCGCCTGCTACGCTGAAGCGCTTGTTCAGCGGTACGGCGTACAAGAAAGCGGCGTCCTGACCGAAACCCACTCCGGAAGGAGCATATTTGCTCGGACTGAACGTGACATTCATGCCGATGGAGGCATTGAATCCTTTATGCAACTCCCAGGTGGTATAGCCGTAATTGAACGGGGTAATGCCATACATATCGAAGGGAGAGTATAGGTAATGCTGCGGAACAGGAGCGGGCAGGGGTACACTGAGTGTATCCTTAGCCATGAGCTGTTCAGCATGCAATGTCGTGGAAAGGGAGTCGGAAGGAAGCGACTTAGGGTTTTCTGTCTGTGCTAAAACGAGTAACGGACAGAACAATGTCAGCAGCAAGATATATTTTTTCATGACTTTCATTTTTTTGTTACCCCAAAAATACAAAAAATGTCACTGCTATTTAGGCTGTTATCTCTTTTTAGTCTTGGTTTAAATTTTATTTGGATAAAGAAGACGATGTGGACCGGAGCAGAATCTGAAATGTCCTGTTCTCTTTTCAGTACTTCTTAAGGAGTACTGTAGTACTTCCACAAAAGTACTGGAGTACTTCCTATGCAGTACTGGGAAAAAGGCTTTCGGCCGAAATAGGAGACTTGCAGGAGTCGTGTTTAAATGCAGAAAGGACTGACTCCACTTGTAGGGGAGACAGTCCTTTCTTGTATCTGAAAAGCTGTTGCTTAATCGAATAAACTTCTGAATTTCTTGAAGATTTTTTCTTTCAGGCTTGTATTTGGCTTGAAGTTCTCTGCTTCCTGCCATTTTTCCAGTGCCTGACGTTCTTCTTTCGTCAACGTTTCCGGAATGTAGACGCTGATATTTACCAGCAAGTCACCTGTACCGGTGTTGTAGCCGTAGCTGTTGATGTTTGGCAGACCTTTGCCGCGCAAGCGGAGCACTTTGCCTGGCTGTGTGCCCGGCTCAATCTTGATTTTTGCCTTTCCATCGATGGTCGGAATTTCTACCGTACCTCCTAATGCAGCGGTCGGTACGCTCAACAGAAGGTTGTAGATCAAGTCACTTTCGTCGCGGATGAGTTCCGGATGCTTTTCTTCCTCAATCAAGACCAGCAAGTCGCCCGGTACCCCGTTGTGCTTTCCGGCATTACCTTTTCCGTTGATGGTCACCTGCATGCCTTCAGCTACTCCGGCCGGAATCTTCACGGTTACTACTTCTTCACCGTAAACCACTCCTTCACCGTTACATTCCTTACACTTGTTCTTGATAATTTTACCTTCACCGCCGCACTGCGGACATACAGACTGTGTCTGCATCATGCCGAAAATGCTCTGCTGTGTGCGGGTTACGCTACCCGTTCCGTGACAGGTAGGACAAGTTTCTGTACCTCCGTCACCTTCTGCCCCTGTACCATGACAGTGGCTGCATTCTACGTATTTCTTCAGCTTGAATTTCTTTTCAACCCCAGTTGAAATCTCCTTCAGGTTCAGTTTGACCTTTACGCGCAAGTCTGAACCACGGAATTTCCGCTGACGTGACTGGCCTCCGCCACCAAATCCGCTGCTGAATCCGCCAAATCCTCCGTGTCCGCCGAAAATATCGCCGAACATAGAGAAAATATCGTCCATAGACATGCCTTGGCCTCCAAATCCGCCAAATCCACTTCCACCTCCGGCTGCACCGTCTACTCCGGCAAAACCGAACTGGTCATAGCGTGAACGCTTGTCCGGGTTGCTCAATACTTCGTAGGCCTCTGCGGCTTCCTTGAACTTCTCTTCCGCTTCCTTATCACCCGGGTTGCGGTCCGGATGATATTGGATGGCCTTTTTTCGGTAGGCCTTCTTTATTTCGTCTGCCGTGGCTGTTTTGGCAACCCCCAGCACTTCATAATAATCTCTTTTCGCCATGACTATACCTGTTTATTATTGGGCAACCACCACTTTTGCATGGCGGATGACTTTTTCGTTCAGTTTATATCCGGTTTGTACACAATCCAAGACCTTGCCTTTCTGTTCTTCGCTTGGAGCAGGTACCAAAGCCACAGCTTCATGGAAGTCAGTATCGAATGCTTCGCCCACAGGTTCCATCTTTTCCAAGCCTTCCTGGTGCAGGTTTTTCAAAAACTTCTGATAAATCAGTTCCACTCCCTCATAAATGGCTTTCACGTCTTCTGCCTTCTGCATGTTCTGCAGCGCACGTTCCAAATCGTCCAGAATCGGCAGGATAGCATTGATAGCCTTTTCTCCTCCGTTTTTGATTAATTCGGCTTTTTCCTTTAAGGTACGTTTGCGGAAGTTGTCGAATTCAGCAGACAGACGCAGGTATTTGTCTTTCTGCTCGTCGATGACTTTCTGAGCTTCTTCCAGTTCTTTTCCCAACTTTTCTTCGGCAGTCAGTTCCTTTTCTTCTGAAGAGGCATTTTCCTGTGCTTCTGATGCTTCGGAAGTCGTTTGTTCATTCTCGGCAGTTTCTTGTGACTGCTTTTTCAATTCTTCTTCCACGTTCGGATTTTTATTTTCGTTGTTCATATCTTAATGGTTTTTATTTTCGTTTGAATAGTTTTCTTTTCTCTCTAACAAATTTCGTGCCTTAATGGCAGTTTTATTCAAATTGGCTGCAAAAATAATAAAAAACTGCCACACTGACATAGAAAAAACGAAGATTACACGTGTACTCCCGATTTTGGCATTTCATCATTCTGATAGGTCAGTTCAACCCTTGATTTGTCAGCTTCGCACGTTTGTTGGGCTTTTATTGTGTGGTGTGAGGTAATTTTGTTTCCATCATCAATCAATACACAAGAAAATGTTTAAGAAAATAGTCCGTTTTTCAATTCGAAAAAAACTGTTTGTCGTGTTGACAACCTTGTTTTTAATGATTGGGGGCATTTATTCAATGCTGACATTGCCCATCGATGCAGTGCCCGACATTACCAATAATCAGGTACAGATTGTTACCGTGTCGCCCACTTTGGCCCCTCAGGAGGTGGAACAGTTGATTACTTTTCCGATAGAAGTGGCCATGAGCAACATCATGAATGTGGAGGAAATTCGTTCCGTGTCCCGTTTCGGCTTGTCGCTGGTGACCGTGGTGTTCAAGGAAAGTGTGCCCACACTGGATGCCCGTCAGCTGGTGAATGAGCAGATACAAACCGTGGCCGGAGAAATTCCTTCGGAGTTGGGTGTGCCGGAGATGATGCCCATTACCACCGGTTTGGGTGAAATCTACCAGTATGTACTGAAAGTAGCTCCCGGGTATGAGGATAAATATGATGCCATGGAGTTGCGTACCATTCAAGACTGGATTGTGAAAAGACAGCTTTCGGGCATTCCAGGCATTGTGGAAATCAACAGTTTCGGAGGATACCTGAAGCAATATGAGGTGGCTGTCGACCCGGATGCTTTGTATTCGCTCAATATCACCATCAGCGATGTGTACGATGCATTGAGCCGCAACAACCAGAATACTGGAGGTAGTTATATAGAAAAGGTGAACCGTGCCTATTACATCCGTTCGGAGGGTATGATTACCGACTTGAAAGATATTGAACAGATTGTCGTGACCAATCGTGGAGGAATCCCTGTACATGTGAGCGACATTGCTAAAGTACGCTATGGAGCTCCCAAGCGTTTTGGTGCCATGACCAAGGATGGAGAAGGTGAATGCGTAGGAGGTATTGCCATGATGTTGAAGGGTGCCAATGCCAATGTGGTCACGCAGGAGTTGGAGAAACGCGTGGCGAAGGTACAGAAGATGCTTCCCGAAGGAGTCAGTGTAGAACCTTATCTGAATCGTTCGGAACTGGTGAACCGTAACATTTCGACAGTTATCCGCAACCTGGTAGAAGGAGCCATTATTGTGTTCTTGGTATTGATTCTGTTCCTCGGCAATGTCCGTGCAGGATTGATTGTGGCTTCCGTAATCCCGTTAGCTATGCTTTTTGCCTTTATCCTGATGCGGGTGTTCGGTGTATCTGCCAACCTGATGAGTTTGGGAGCTATCGACTTCGGTATTGTGGTAGACGGTTCCATTGTGATATTGGAAGGAATTCTGGCACATATCTATGGCCGTCGGTTGATGGGACGTACTCTTAGCAAAGAAGAAATGGATGCAGAGGTGGAGAAAGGAGCCGGCAATGTCGTACGAAGCGCCACGTTTGCCGTTTTGATTATTCTGATTGTGTTCTTCCCTATATTGACTTTGACCGGAATCGAAGGAAAATACTTTACTCCGATGGCCAAGACGCTGGTGTTCTGTATTATCGGTGCCTTGCTGCTGTCGCTGACTTATGTGCCGATGATGGCTTCCTTGTTCCTGAAGCGTACGGTATCGGTAAAACCGACATTGGCCGACCGTTTCTTTGAAAAATTGAACCGTGTATATCGTCGGACATTGGACTTCTGTCTGTCGCATGTATGGGGTACGCTGGTGTCAGCCTTTACCTTATTAATACTTTCGTTCTTTCTGTTTACCCGCTTGGGTGCCGAGTTTATTCCAACTCTTGACGAAGGTGACTTTGCCATGCAGATGACGCTTCCGGCAGGTAGTTCATTGAGCCGCAGCATCGAGGTGTCGCTTGAGGCTGAAAAGAAACTGAAGCAGGATTTCCCGGAAATCAAGCATGTGGTTGCCAAGATTGGTACCGCAGAGGTCCCAACCGACCCGATGGCGGTGGAAGATGCCGACGTGATGATTGTGATGAAGCCTTTCAGCGAATGGACATCGGCCAGCAGTCGGGCTGAGATGGTAGAGAAGATGAAGAAGTCATTGGAAACGGTGGAAGGGGCAGAATTCAACTTCAGCCAGCCTATCCAGTTGCGTTTCAATGAGTTGATGACAGGTGCCAAAGCCGACATTGCCATCAAGCTGTATGGAGAGGATATGACTGAACTGTATGCCAAGGCCAAAGAAGCTGCGAAATACGTGGAACAGGTGCCTGGGGCTGCCGATGTATTGGTGGAGCAGGCCATGGGACTTCCGCAATTGTTGGTGAAGTATGACCGCTCTAAAATAGCCCGTTATGGCATTGACATAGAAGAATTGAATTCCATTATTCGTACGGCATACGCTGGAGAAACCGCCGGGGTAGTCTTTGAAAACGAACGTCGTTTCGACCTGGTACTTCGTCTGGATAACGAAAAGGTGAAGGACTTGAATATCGACAAACTGTTTGTCCGCACGGGCGAAGGTATTCAGATACCGGTCAGCGAGGTAGCCAGCATTGATTTGGAAAACGGTCCTTTGCAGATTAACCGCGATGCGACCAAACGACGGATTGTCATTGGGGTCAATGTGCGCGATGCCGATATTCAGCAGGTAGTAGAGCAGATACGTACCTCTCTGGAGAAAAATATCAAGTTGAAACCGGGATACTACTGGGAATACGGCGGACAGTTTGAGAACTTGCAGAATGCCGTGCGTACCCTGAGCATTGTCATTCCGATTGCGCTGATGCTGATTCTGCTGTTGCTGTTCTTTGCCTTCCGCAGTGTTATCTATTCATTGGTTGTCTTTTCTACGGTGCCCTTGTCACTGATTGGCGGTGTGGTAGCTCTGTGGCTGCGCGGACTTCCGTTCAGTATTTCAGCCGGCGTAGGATTCATTGCCCTGTTTGGTGTAGCCGTGTTGAACGGTATTCTGATGATTAACCATTTTAATGATTTGCGAAAAGAAAAAACATATACCATGTGTACGAACCGAATTATTGCAAAAGGATGTCCTCATCTGTTGAGGCCTGTCTTCCTGACCGGATTAGTCGCTTCATTGGGCTTTGTGCCGATGGCCGTAGCTACTTCTGCCGGTGCCGAGGTACAGCGTCCGCTGGCCACGGTAGTGATTGGTGGTCTGATAGTATCTACTGTTTTGACCCTGATTGTCATTCCGGTATTCTATCGTCTGGTAAATGTGATAGCCCATCTGTGGGGCCGGAAAAGACATCGCGCACGGTTGGGACGCAAAGCGGGTATGACGTGTATGTTGCTCCTCGCAGCCGTATCTGTTTCTGCAGTCACTCCGCAGAAAGCAATTACCCTGGATGAGGCGGTAGAAATAGCCTTGCAGAACCATCCCCGTCTGAAGATGGCCAGTGCGGAGATTGAACGCAGCCGCGCAGCCCGTGGTGAAGTGTGGGATGGAGGAAATACCTTGTTCAGCTATTCTTGGGGACAGTTGAACGGCGAATACAAGAAAGATAATGAACTGGCCGTAGAACAGTCGTTAGGCTCTTTGCTGACTCCTTTTTATAAGAATGCGCTGGTGAATGCCCAGGTAACCACTGGCACTCATTACCGTGACATGGTGAAGAAAGAGATTGTGGCCGAAGTGAAACGGGCCTGGGTATATTATCAGTATGCTTTCCACCTGTATCATTTGTATGGAGCGCAAGAAGAACTGGCCTTGAAATTGCGTGAGAGCGGCGACTTGCGTTACCAGCAAGGAGATATTGACCAGACGGAGCGTAATATGATTGCGACACTGGCCGCCGAACTTCACACTCGCAGCTTGCAGGCGCGGGAGGAGATGGAACTTGCTTCCCGCCGTTTCGCCTGGGCATGTTATGCCGGTGAACAGGTGGTTCCCAACGACAGTTCATTGGCTGTGCTTCCGCTGTCCTTGCAAGACCGGATGCTTTCGGCTCCTCATCTGAACTATTTTGCCAGTCAGGTGCAGGAAAAGAAATCGCAGCTTCGGATAGAACGGAGCAAGTTCTTCCCGGAATTTTCGCTGGGTTATGTCCGTCAGAAAATTGCTCCGCTGAATGGCTTGAATTCGTGGATAGTGGGAGTGTCTTTTCCCATTCTGTTCTTCCCGCAGCGTAGCCGCAGCAAGCAGGCAAAGGTGAGTCTGCAGATTGCTCAATGGGAAGCCGACCAGAACCGTGTACAACTGAATAACAAGGTGGAGGAACTTTACCGTCGTGTGCGCCAGCAGCAGGAAAGCTTAGATTATTATGCCAAAGCTGCGTTGAAAGAGGCAGACGCCTTGCAGGAAAGTGCCTTGATGAAGTTCAAGGAAAGTGAAATCAACATTACGGAGTTTGTGCAGAGTCTGAACGCTTCCCGTGACATTCGCCGGAATTATATTGAGACGGTATATGCATACAATGTGTCCGTGTTGGAAATCGAATTATATACAGAATAAAAATAAAAAAACATAGCAAGATGAAACAAATACCTTTTTTCTCAGCCTTATGCTGCTCGCTGGTGATGGCCTCTTGTGGAGGTGGTGCCACTGAAAAAACATCCGATGAATCTACAGCGGTACAGTCCGTACAGCAGGATAGCCTTCAGGCATCTTCCGACAGCCTGAAAGTGGATGGTACTACGGGAGCTACCCAGGTGGCCAATGCACCTTCTTTTAACGGTATCTTGATGATACCGCCACAGCAACACGCAACGATTACTCTTAGTATGGGCGGGGCTGTACACAGCGTATCTTTCCTTCCGGGCGATTATGTGCGTAAAAACCAGGTCATTCTGACGCTGGAGAATCCGGAATTCATAGCCTTGCAGCAAACCTGGCTCGATGCAGCTGCGCAGACTGAGTTCCTGGAAAAAGAATATCTTCGCCAGCAGAATCTGGCTTCTCATGAGGCTGCTTCACAAAAACGGATGCAGCAGAGCAAGGCGGAATATTTGTCGATGAAGAGCCGTCTGGATGCAGCTGCAGCCCAGTTGCTGATTTTGGGAGTGGATGCCCGCAGCTTGCAGACAAAAGGCATTCAGCCTTATTTGGAGATAAAAGCGCCGTTAAACGGCTATGTCACGAACATGAACGTGAACGTAGGAAAATATTTCAATGTAGGTGAGCCCGTGTGCGATGTGATTGACAAGCAGGCCCCGATGCTGCAGCTTACAGCCTACGAAAAAGATCTGGATAAGTTGAATGTGGGCGACCGTATGGAGTTCCATGTAAACGGAATGGGAAATGAAACCTTCGAAGCCGTACTGGTTTCCATTGACCAGATGGTAGACAATGCCAACCGTTCCATCAAAGTGTATGCCCGTGTGGCTCATCCGCAGAAAGATTTTCGTCCCGGCATGTATGTGTCAGCACGTAAGTCGACAAAAAATGAATAACTTTGCAGCATGAAGCGAATCTGGAGCAATAAATATGTGCTGATAGTGAATGCCATCTCCATCATGGTGGCATTCCTTACGCATTTCCCGGAATTGATTACCTTGTCGAATCCGTATTCGGCCGACGGGCTTTCGTTTCCGGGCATGCACTGGGCTGATGTGGGCAATGAGGTATTATTTACGTACCTTTCCCTTCTTTTTCTCTTTTTCCTGAATGAAGCCGTGTTCCGTTTCAATAGCGATATGGTTTCTATCGGGTGGAAAAAGGTGGTTTGTTCGTTTGTGCTGACCTGGGTAGTAAGTAACCTGCTGGGCAAATGCTTTGTTTACTTGCATCAGCATTTCGATGTGCCTGCCATTGATGCCATGCTTCATCATTATCTTCATCCTCTGCGTGACTTCCTGATAACCTGCATTGTGACGGGAAGCTGCTATTTCTTCCATCAGAACCGGAAGAGCCGTAAGATGCTGTTTGCAAACCAGCAGTTGCGCATGGAGAATGTCATCAATCAGTACGAGGCCTTGAAAAGCCAGTTGAACCCCCACATGCTGTTTAATTCGCTGAACACCTTGTACCTTTTGATTCGGGAGTCACCCGACAAGGCTCGCCACTATCTGGAAGAACTGTCGCGGGTGATGCGCTACACCTTGCAGGACAACGAGTCGCATTCCGTGACTTTGCGCGAGGAAATGGAGTTCGTACAGTCGTACATGTACCTTTTGCAGGTGCGTTATGAAGAGAATCTTCAGTTTGACATCCGTATCCATCCGGAACTGATGTCACGGAAACTGTCACCCATGGCCCTGCAGTTATTGGTGGAGAATGCCGTGAAGCACAATGAAATCAGTAACCGCCGTCCGCTGACAGTGTCTGTGATAGCCGAAGGTGACACGGTGGAAGTGAGTAATCCGCTTCAGCCCAAACGGGGAGGGAGTGCCGGAATGGGCATCGGACTGGCAAATCTGGCCAAGCGCTATCAGTTGCTGTATAAAAAAGACATAATCGTAAAAGAGGAAAATCATCGTTTCGCCGTTATTCTGCCTTTGATATGAAGACTTTGATTATAGAAGATGAGAAAGCAGCCTTGCGCAACCTGAAGGCCGTAATGCAGGAAGTGAACACCGATTTTGAAATCGTCGGCGAAGTGGACAGTATTTTCGATGGGGTGGAGTGGTTTCGCACGCATCCCATGCCGGAGCTGGTGTTTATGGACATTCATCTGGCCGATGGTTCAGCCTTCGATATCTGTGCGCAGGTAGACATCACGTGCCCCATCATCTTTACTACAGCCTACGATGAATATGCCTTGCGGGCCTTTAAGGTGAACAGTGTGGCCTATCTGCTCAAGCCCATCAGCCGGACTGATTTGCAGGAGGCCATGCACAAACTGGAATTGCTGGACGGACAGGTGAAGGAAGAAAAACAGCCTGACTTGTCGGCTATCATCCGTAGTTTGAAAAAGGAAGAAAATTACAAGACGCATTTTCTGATGCCGGTGAAGGGGGATAAACTTCTACCTGTGTCGGTGGAGGCTATCCAGTATTTTTATATCTCCAACGGGCTGGTTAAGGCGGTAGATAGTGAGGGAAAAGAATTTGTCTTCTCTCAGTCGCTCGACGAACTGGCCGAGCAATTGAATCCGCATGATTTCTTCCGTGCCAACCGCCAGTTTATCGTGTCGCGGAAGGCCGTATCCGACATCAGCCTATGGTTCAACGGACGGCTGGCCATCAACCTGAAAGTGCCGGTGCCCGAGAAAATCATCATCAGCAAGGCCAAGGCTTCGGAATTGAAAGACTGGTTCTGATTTTGTAAGACGTGCGGTACTTGTCAATCTGAAATGAAACCTCCTCTTCTCCTTTATACTGTATCTCATATTTTTATATTATCTTTGTGCCGTAATTCAAAAAAGGTAGAAAAAACAGATGATAACAGTTTCAAATGTAGCCGTTCAATTTGGTAAAAGAGTGTTGTATAACGACGTGAACCTGAAGTTCACGAATGGTAATATCTATGGTATTATCGGAGCCAACGGTGCCGGTAAGTCTACGTTCCTGAAAGTGATTTCAGGCGAGCTGGACCCTACTAAGGGTAGCATTACCCTGGGACCGGGCGAACGTCTTTCGGTGTTGAGCCAGGACCACTTTAAGTTTGATGCCCACACGGTGCTCGATACCGTACTGATGGGACACACCATCCTTTGGGACATCATGAAGCAGCGCGAGGCTCTGTATGCCAAGGAAGATTTTACCGATGAAGACGGTATCAAGGCAGCCGAACTGGAAGAAAAGTTTGCCGAACTGGAAGGCTGGAATGCCGAGAGCGATGCAGCTATCCTGCTGAGCGGACTGGGCATAAAAGAAGACAAGCACTACACGCTGATGGGTGATTTGAGTGGTAAGGAAAAGGTGCGCGTGATGCTGGCACAGGCGCTTTTCGGAAATCCGGACAACCTGTTGCTCGACGAGCCGACCAATGACCTGGATATGGATACGGTGACCTGGCTCGAAGAATACCTTTCTAACTTTGAACATACCGTGCTTGTGGTAAGCCACGACCGTCACTTCCTTGACTCAGTATGTACGCATACGGTGGACATCGACTTCGGCAAGGTAAACCTCTTTGCCGGTAACTATAGCTTCTGGTATGAATCCAGCCAGCTGGCTCTCCGTCAGCAGCAGAACCAGAAGGCCAAGGCAGAAGAAAAACGTAAGGAACTGGAAGAATTTATCCGTCGTTTCTCTGCCAATGTAGCGAAATCCAAGCAGACTACCAGCCGTAAGAAGATGCTGGAGAAACTGAATGTGGATGAAATCAAGCCGTCTTCCCGTAAATATCCGGGTATCATCTTTACGATGGACCGTGAACCGGGTAACCAGATTCTGGAGGTTTCCGGACTGCGTGCTGAAACGGAAGAAGGAACAGTGTTTTTCAATGACGTGAACTTCAACGTGGAGAAGGGCGACAAGATTGTCTTCCTGAGCCGTGACCCGCGTGCCATGACGGCCTTGTTTGAGATTATCAACGGACACCGTAAGGCACAGGCCGGACACTATAACTGGGGAGTAACCATTACCACGGCTTACTTGCCGCTGGATAATACGGATTATTTCAACTGCGACCTGAACCTGGTAGACTGGTTGAGCCAGTACGGTCAGGGCAATGAAGTGGAAATGAAAGGCTTCCTCGGCCGTATGTTGTTCTCTGGTGAAGAGGTGATGAAGAAAGTCAGCGTGTTGTCGGGAGGTGAGAAGATGCGTTGTATGATTGCCCGTATGCAGTTACGTAATGCCAACTGTCTGATTCTGGATACTCCGACCAACCACCTGGATTTGGAATCTATTCAGGCGTTCAACAACAACCTGAAGATTTACAAGGGAAATGTGCTCTTTGCCTCACACGACCATGAGTTCATCGAAACTGTGGCCAACCGTATCATCGAGTTGACTCCGAATGGAATCATTGACAAGATGATGAGCTACGACGAGTATATTTCATCCGACCATATCAAAGAAATGCGTGCCCGTATGTACGGCGATAAATAAGACTCAAAAAACGCCTTTGCGTTTGGAAGAAAACGTAAGTACGTTTTATCCGAAACGCAAGGACGTTTTGATTAAAACGCTTAGGCGTTTTACTTAAAGCGCAAGTACGTTTTTGTGGAAACGCACTTGCGTTTTTTTCTGTTCGTCAGGACTTCTTTGGAATATTTTGAAAATATAGGTATAATCTTCAAATTATCAGTTTATTATTATGGACTCAACTTTAAATCCTACTCAAAAAACACACATCGTGTGGCTCGACGTGGTTCGTCTGGTAGCCATGTTCACTGTAGTATGCTGCCATTCGGCAGACCCGTTTAACTTCTATCCGGGAGAACCTCCGGCCAATATTGCGGAAATCAAGTGGTGGGGTGCCGTGTACGGTTCCTTACTTCGTCCGTGTGTGCCTTTGTTTGTGATGATTACAGGAGCTTTGCTGTTGCCGGTAAAAGGGGAGGTGGCACCATTTTATCGTAAACGCATCGGGCGTGTGTTCTGGCCTTTCCTTATTTGGTCGGTCATTTACAATCTTTTCCCGTGGATTACAGGCTTACTGGGAGTAGCTCCGGAAGTCATTCTCGATTTTTTCCCGTATTCGGGTGAGGAAGTGATGCGCCAGTCGCTCGATGTATCGTTGGGATACATTGCACAGATGCCGTTCAACTTCTCTTTGCTGGACGTGCACATGTGGTACATTTATCTGCTTATCGGGCTGTATCTGTACATGCCGGTATTTTCTGCCTGGGTGGAAAAAGCCAGCCGGAAAGCACAGCGCTGGTTCCTTGTGGCTTGGGGCGTGACGCTTTTTGTTCCTTATTACAGGGAATTTGTAGGGCCTTACATCTGGGGTTCCTGTTCCTGGAACGAGTTTTATATGCTCTATATGTTTGCCGGATTCAACGGTTATCTGCTGTTAGGACATTATCTGCGTCACACGGAATGGAGTCTGGCAAAAACACTGGGGTGGGGAATCCCCATGTTTGTCGTAGGTTTCTGTGTCACGTTCTTCGGCTTCCGTCACATGACCGCATCGCCCGACTGCACGGAAGAACAGCTCGAACTTTTCTTCTACTATTGCTCACCGAACGTGGTACTGATGACCCTTCCATTGTTCATGCTTTGCAAGAAAGTCCGTGTAAATAATCAGCAAATACAGAAAGCCCTTGCCAATCTGACGGTATGCGGTTTCGGAGTGTATATGATTCATTATTTCTTCACCGGTCCGAGCGTAGTGCTGGCCCGTATGTGTCACGTGCCTGTCGGATTGCAGATACCGTTTGCTGCGGTAGTTGCTTTCCTTGTATCGTGGGGACTGGTGATTCTGCTTCGCCGGTTAACTGGAAAGTATGCCCGTTATGTGGTAGGGTGAGAATTTCAGAGTTTAAATTTATCAGGAAGATTGATTGATTAAGAAAAACTTTTCCGAGACTTCGGAAAAGTTTTTCTTAATGTTTTATAGGCGGAGATTGGAAAAATTACTTGCTTTGAGCTACTGGTTCTTTCTGTTTTCCAAATCGCATGTTATGCACATAGATAAAAAGGTAGTGCTATTTTATCATAAAATAGATGGTATGAATAATTGTAATGTCTGAAACACTGTCCAAAATTTTGTGTAAATGGAAAAATAGAATTCAACTGTAAGTTCTTTCTTGTATTTGGATTCTGTTTTCAGAAATAAAATTCTTTTAAAGTGTCCATACATGAATACCGTAACTCTCCAGATCCTTTTTCAGTTCGCCCAATTCTTTCTTCCCCATCAACAATATAGAGTAATCTTTCCTGATGTATCCTTGTCTTATACCTATTTTCCATCCTTCCAGAAAACTATATTCAAAAATTACGGCATCAATTTCAGAAAAGCTATAAACAGTTTTTTGTTTGTCGTTACTTTTATGCCTTATTATCAATGAATTGTCTGTAAGTGAAACGTAACAAAGTGAATTATATATATATACTGTTGTGGCAATAGCCAGGCCGAGACCTGGCAAAGCCATAACAGGTATATTATATGTTATAAAGGTAGTAACAGGTATCGCAAGACATAAAAGCATGCAACACGAAAACATAAAATCGTAGAACAGATTTCTTTTTTTTCTGTAAGATTTCATACTAGTTATTTTAATTGACCGTTTATCTCAATATCTATACCATAAGATGTCATATCATTAAGTATAGACATACAATCTTCCTTTGAAACTAAACAAATAACAAATGGCAGTGATTTAGTTTTATTGGATTTTATCACTCTAATATAATTTGACAATCCTCCTTTGTTTCCTATTTCCACTCTCATAATATCTTTGTACAAATACCCTTTTCTGATAAAGGGGATTATGCCGTTTATTATGTCTATTCCAGAGTTTGATACAACGACATAAAAACTGGTGTACACAATTATGAATGTGATTACAATGAGACAAGGTACAAAGACAAATATAAATGTTTTTATTAAGTAATCAATATCCACTCCATTACTTAATGCCATATTAAAATGTTCAACTAAAACAGGAGACACTAGAACAAAAGTAATTATAGATGCTCCTAAAATTACCATCATGTATGTTTTATAAAAAGGTTTTCTATATATTTTCATTGGATTTATGCTATTAAGTACATATGGACACCAAATGCTTATTTCAAAAACTCCCCGCCGAAAGATAAGGGTAACAAGTCTTTGGTTCCGTCTATCTCGTAAATCGCTTTTTCTCCATATAGCAAAATACGCATAGGCTGTTGGTAGCGCTGTTCAGTTTCCAGTAATACCTGCCGGCAGGCTCCGCAAGGAGGAATCGGTGTATCGAGATAGCCGGATTCACTTCGGGCAGCGATGGCCAGTGTCAGCACAGGCTGGTCGGGATACTGGGAATTGGCATAAAACAGTGTGGTGCGTTCGGCACATAAACCGGAAGGGTAGGCCGCGTTCTCCTGATTCGTACCCGTCACAATCACTCCGTTCTTCAGTAGGGCAGCGGCACTGACTGAGAATTTGGAGTAAGGCGCATAACTGCGTGAGGTGGCTTCTTTGGCTTTGTCTATCAGTTCACGGTCTTGTGGGGTAAGTTCATCGTATTGCAGAGAGTGGATACGAATTTCAAGTTTGATTTCTTTCATGGCTTTTGTTTTTGTAGTTGGTAAACAAATATAAGTAAAAAAATGCTTTTCTCCCTGTTTTTCTGTATTTTTAAGTGTTTGCCCGTAAGCTTCTGTGGTGAATCGTTTATCTTTGCACGTTAAACGGTAAAGAAGAACTGCATGAAATCATTAAAATATATTTTGGTGTGCTGTCTGGCAGGGATGGCACTCTCTTTGGGAGCAGCTCAGCGCAAGAATAAGGCGTACGAAGATTACATCCGTCAGTATCATAAAATTGCAGTGGAGGAGATGAAGCGTTATCACATTCCGGCCAGTATCACACTGGCACAGGGACTGCTGGAGTCGGGAGCCGGACGAAGTGAACTGGCTCGCAAGTCGAATAACCATTTTGGTATCAAGTGTGGACGGAGCTGGGACGGACGGACAGTACGTCACAATGACGATGCACCGAATGAGTGTTTCCGGGCTTATCGTCATGCCAAGGATTCGTATCGTGACCATTCCAAATTTTTGCGTACGGGAGCACGTTATGCCTTTTTGTTTCGCTTGAAGATTACAGACTACAAGGGATGGGCACGTGGCCTGAAGAAGGCGGGCTATGCCACTGACCCGCGTTATGCCGACCGCCTGATAAACATCATTGAACTCTACGACCTGGATCGTTACGATACCAAGAAAGGTTTGGAGTGGATAGAAGAATTCCCAAATCCGCATCAGCCGTATTTAGCCAATGATATGGTGTACATCATCGCCCGTAGGGGAGATACGTTTGAAAAACTGTCGGATGAATTGGGTATCAGCAAAAAGAAACTGCGCACTTACAACGAACTGCCGAAGGACTACCAGTTCATGGGAGGAGAAATTGTGTATCTGGAGAAGAAACGTCGTCGGGCGACGAAGGAATACATTGTGTACGTGGTGCGTCAGGGGGATTCCATGTATTCTATTTCCCAGAAATTCGGTATCCGTTTGAAGAATTTGTATAAGTTGAATAAGATGGAGCCAGATTCACCGGCTCCGAAAGTAGGCGATATTCTGCGGTTGAGATAACCGGTTTATTCGTGGTGGTAAGGGCCGTTGTTCAGAATGGTCATGGCCCGGTAAAGCTGTTCCACGAAGATAAGCCGTATCATCTGGTGCGAAAATGTCATCTTGGAAAGGGAAATCTTTTCCTGGGCAGCCTGATAGACGGAAGGAGAGAATCCGTAAGGTCCGCCGATGATGAACACCAGCCGCTTGTTTACGGTATGCATTTTCCGCTCTATCCAGTTGGCAAACTCGATGGAGCGGAATTCTTTTCCATGCTCGTCGAGCAACACTACTACATCGCCGGTCTGCAAGGCTTTCAGGATGGCTTCGCCTTCCTTTTCTTTCTGCTGCTCCATGCTGAGGCTTTTGGTATTCTTCAGTTCAGGTATCACCTCCATATCGAACGAAACATAGTGTTTGGTACGTTCCACATAGTCGTTGATGGCTGTGATATAATGCTTTTCGACCGTCCGGCCGACCACAAGTAGGGTAAATTTCATATCTTTTTTACTTTGATTAAAACGGGTTGCCTTTGCAAAGATATGAATAATAATTACCTTTGCTTCCTGAAATATCACTTAATATTTTGAACAAAATGGACGAAAAAATTGTAAAGGATTTGATTGACCGTCTGATTGACCTCTCTTTTGCAGAGGATATAGGTGACGGTGACCATACTACGTTGTCTTGCATTCCGGCGGATGCAATGGGCAAGTCGAAACTGCTGATTAAGGAAGAAGGTATTCTGGCTGGTATTGAAATTGCAAAAGAAGTGTTCCATCGCTTTGACCCTGAAATGAAGGTGGAAGTGTTCATTCAGGACGGTACACACGTGAAACCGGGCGACGTGGCCATGGTGGTAGAAGGAAAGATTCAGTCTTTGCTTCAGACCGAACGCCTGATGCTGAATATCATGCAGCGTATGAGCGGTATTGCTACGATGACCAGCAAATACGTAGAACGCCTGAAAGGTACGAAGACTCGCGTGCTGGATACACGTAAGACGACTCCGGGTATGCGTATTCTGGAAAAGATGGCGGTGAAAATCGGTGGAGGAGTAAACCATCGTATCGGTCTGTTTGATATGATTCTGCTGAAAGACAATCACGTGGATTTTGCCGGAGGAATTGACAAGGCAATCACGCGTGCTAAGGAATATTGCAAGGCAAAAGGAAAGGACCTGAAGATTGAAATTGAAGTGCGCAACTTCGACGAATTGCAGCAGGTGCTCGACCTGGGTGGAGTAGACCGCATTATGCTGGACAACTTTACTCCGGAAAATACACGCAAGGCCGTAGAAATGGTTGGCGGTCGTGTGGAACTGGAGTCATCGGGTGGTATTACCTTCGACACCTTGCGTGACTATGCAGAATGTGGAGTGGATTACATTTCTGTAGGTGCACTGACGCATTCTGTGAAAGGTCTTGACATGAGTTTCAAGGCTTGCTGAGGCTGACCGAATGAAAGGCATGCCCCACTTGTTAAATAAGTATCTACCAAAATAAAATAAGAAGAGTGATGAAAAAAAGTATTTTATGGAGAAGTGTGCTGGTGCTGGCATTGTGTATTGCCGGAACAGCCAATGGAATGGCTCAGGACCTGAAATCAATTCTGTCAGGTGTAGCCAATGCGGTAGCGAATAAGGTAACGGGTGAAAGTGCCTCATTGACAGGAACGTGGGCTTATGTGGGTCCGGACTGTAAGTTTGAGAGTGACAATCTGCTGGCCAAGGCTGGTGGTGAAGTGGCTGCCAAACAGGTAGAAGATAAGATGAGCGCTGTACTGGAGAAGCTGGGTTTCAAGGAAGGTACAACCTACACCTTCAATGCCGATAGTACGTATACTTCGGTGGTGGGTGGAAAAACAGTTAACGGAACATACAGTTACAATGCGGATACCAAGGAACTGACAATGAAAACTCGTCTGGGATTGAAAGTGAATGCGACGGTTTCGAAGGGGCTGACCGGAGATACCATGAGCCTGCTGTTCAAGGCAGACAAATTGATGTCGCTGGCACAGACCATCACAGGAGCTGTGGCAAGTAAGTCATCCAATTCGGCAGTAAGTACAGCCAGTTCGTTGTTGAGCCAATATGACGGATTACAATTGGGAGTGCAGCTGAAGAAGCAGTAGCACATTGTAGATTGTAAAGAATAAAAAAGAAGCATGGATTTTAGCGAATGCCTGGAATCCATGCTTCTTTTTTTATGTCAGATGCATCCCTTGCTGGAAGGAATCTCAAAATGATGAATGTCACGGCGTATGGCCATCTTGATGCTGCGGGCGAGGGCCTTGAAGATACCTTCTATCTTGTGGTGCTCATTGGTTCCCTCGGCCTTGATATGGAGGTTCATACGGGCCGAATCACTCAGCGACTTGAAGAAATGGAGGAACATCTCGGTAGGCATGTCGCCAATCTTTTCACGGGTAAAGGTGGCGTCCCATACCAGCCAGGCCCGTCCGCCGAAATCGAGTGAAACCATACACTGGCAGTCGTCCATGGGCAGACAGTAGCCGTAGCGTTCGATACCTCTCTTGTTTCCTAATGTTTTGTATAGACATTCTCCTAAGGCGATGGCCGTATCTTCAATGGTGTGGTGCTCGTCCACTTCCAGGTCACCGTCTACGTGGATGTCCAGGTCGATGCCGCCATGCTTGCCTATTTGTTCCAGCATGTGGTCGAAGAATCCCAGTCCGGTATGGATATGGCAGGTGCCGTTTCCGTCCAGGTTCACCCGGATACGGATATCGGTTTCCTTAGTCTTGCGGCATACCTCGGCAGTACGTTCACCGGCAAAGAGAAACTCTGCCACGCGGTCCCAGTCGGTGGTAGCTAATACGCACGTGTCTTCCAGTCCTTTTTCGGTCAGCAGACTTTTATCCGGTTGCAGCAGGATGGCCTTGCAGCCTAAGTTCTTGGCCAGCTCTACATCGGTAGCGCGGTCGCCAATCACAAAGCTTCCGCCCAAGTCGTATTCCGGATTGTTCAGGTAGGCCGTGAGCATGCCGGTGCGTGGCTTGCGGGTAGGGGCATTGTCTTCCGGGAAACTCCGGTCGATAAGGATGTCGTCAAATTCAATGCCTTCGTTTTTGAACGACTGAAGCATCAGGTTGTGCACGGGCCAGAATGTGTCTTCCGGAAAAGAATCAGTACCTAATCCGTCCTGATTGGTCACCATGACAAACTCAAAATCCAGTTTCTGCCGCATAAAGTAGAGGTTGCGGAACACCTTCGGATAGAATTCCAGTTTCTCGAACGCATCTAACTGGTAATCTACGGGCGGCTCGATGACGAGGGTACCGTCGCGGTCAATGAACAATACTTTTTTCATGCTTCCTCCTCCTTGTAGTTTTTCAGGGCTTCCAGCAGGGTATCGTTCTCCGGACGCGTACCGATGGTGATGCGCAGACAGTCCTGACAAAGTGTGACACTACTACGGTTGCGGACGATGATACCCTTATCCACCAGGTAGTTGTAGATTTTCTTGGCATCACTTACTCGTGTCAGGAAGAAATTGGCATCAGTAGGATAGATACGTCGGCAGCAAGCAAGCTTCTGGAATTCCTGCATGAGACGGGTACGTTCGTGGAGCAAGGATTCTACCCACTGCTGTACCTGATAATGCTTTTCAATCATGTGGATGGCTTCCTGCTGGGTCAGTCGGTTTACGTTGTACGGATATTTGATTTTATTCAGCAGGTTGATGATTTCCTGAGAAGCAAAAGCCATGCCCAGACGGATACCGGCGCATCCCCATGCCTTGGAGAAGGTCTGCAGGATAATCAGGTTCGGAAATTCGTCGAGCTGCTGCAGGAACGATGCTTCATTTGAGAAGTCTGCGTATGCCTCATCCAGAATAACCAGTCCTTCAAATGAGCGGAGCAGGGTAAGAATCTCTTCCCGGCACAGACGGTTTCCCGTCGGGTTATTGGGCGAACAGAGGAAAATCAGTTTAGTGTGTTCGTCGGCAGCAGCCAGTAAGTCGGCAGCTTTGAACTGAAAGTTTTCATCCAACTGTACTTTCCGGTATTCCACGTCATTTACTTCGGCACATACCTGATACATACCGTACGTCGGGTCGATAGCCACTACATTGTCAATGCCCGGACGGCAGAAAGCACGGAAAGGAAGGTCAATGGCCTCATCGCTTCCATTACCTAAAAAAATGCGGTCTGGCGATACCTTCTTTACTCTTCCAATCAGGCCCTTTAATTCTCTTTGAAGCGGGTCTGGATAACGGTTGTTGGGGGTATTGTAGGGATTTTCATTGGCATCCAAAAATATGGAAGCCTCTTTCCCGCTATATTCGTCGCGTGCCGAAGAATAGGGTTTCAAGGCCCAAATGTTCGGTCGCGTAAGTTCTTTCAATGGTTTCATAGTTACTTATTTAAACGTACGGATACTGCATTTTTGTGCGCGTCGAGTTGTTCGTTGGCTGCCATGACTTCAATGGCCGGACCAATCATGGCAATACCTTCGGGTGTAATTTCCTGGAAGGTAATCTTGCGGATGAAGCTGTCCAGACTGACTCCGCTGTAGGCCTTGGCATAACCGTTGGTAGGGAGAGTATGGTTGGTGCCCGAAGCATAGTCGCCTGCACTTTCCGGAGAATAATAGCCTAAGAACACGGAACCCGCATTGACAATGCGTTCGCTGATTTCCATGTAATCCTTGGTTTCGATAATCAGGTGCTCGGGAGCATATTCGTTGGTCATTTCTACGGCTTCGTCCATGTTCTTCACTAAAATCAATTTGCTGGCAGCTAAAGAACGGCTGGCGATTTCCTTTCGGGGAAGCTGGGCCAGCTGGCGTTCCACTTCTTCTGTCACCGCTTTCAGCAAAGTTTCACTGGTGGTAATCAGGATGGCCTGGCTGTCGGTGCCGTGTTCTGCCTGTGAAAGTAAATCGGCAGCCACAAAGACCGGATTGGCTGTTTCATCGGCCAGTACCGCTACTTCAGAAGGCCCGGCTGGCATGTCAATAGCTACGTCACGTAAGGAAACCTGCTGTTTGGCGGCAGTGACATACTGGTTGCCCGGACCGAATATCTTGTATACTTTGGGAATGCTTTCCGTGCCATAGGCCATGGCTCCGATAGCTTGTACCCCGCCGGCTTTGAAGACGCGGTTGATGCCAGCCAGTTTGGCTGCGTAGAGAATGGCCGGGTGAATCTTTCCTTCCTTGTTGGGAGGAGTACAGAGAATGATTTCCTTGCATCCGGCAATCTGTGCCGGGGTAGCCAGCATCAGGACAGTGGAGAAAAGAGGAGCTGTTCCACCGGGAATGTACAATCCCACTTTCTCGATAGCTACCGCTTTCTGCCAGCAAGTCACGCCCGGCAGTGTGGTGATTTTCTTTCCCTGGAATACCTGTGCGGCGTGGAACGTGCGGATGTTGTTATAAGCCAGTGTGATGGCCGCCTTCAGTTCGATGCTGACTTTCTTTTCTGCTTCGGCAATTTCTTCCTCGCTTACCAGCAGGGAGTTCAGTTGCACTTTGTCGAATTTTTCTTCGTATTCGAGTACGGCTTTATCACCCTCAAATTTGATGCGGTTTAATATTTCGAGTACGGTTTCCCGCAATGATTCCGTTTGAAGAGTCGGGCGTTTCAGCAAGTCCGCCCATGTATTTCTTTCAGGATAAGTAATGATGTTCATAGTAACAATCTTTGTGATTAGGTTCTGAAAATCAAAGTATCATTTTCTCAATAGGCAGCACCAGGATGCCTTGTGCACCGATGGCTTTCAGCTTGCCGATGATTTCCCAGAAACATTTCTGGTCGAGAACAGTGTGGATGCTGCTCCAGCCTTCTGTAGCCAATGGCATAATGGTTGGGCTCTTTACACCGGGAAGAACAGCTACGATTTCTTGTACCTTGTCGGTCGGTACGTTCATCAGCACGTATTTCTTGTCTTCAGCGGTTTTGACTGCATTGATGCGGAACAGCAGTTCCTGAAGTATTTCCTTCTTTTCGTCTGACATGTGCTTGTTTCCGATGAGCAGCGCTTCGCTCTTCATTACCACTTCCACCTCCTTCAGGTTGTTGCTGATAAGGGTGGAGCCGGAGCTGACAATGTCGAAGATGGCATCTGCCAGACCGATGGCCGGAGCAATCTCCACCGAACCCGTGATAACATGGATGTCGGCCTCAATGTGCTGTTGTGTCAGGAAGTTTTTCAGGATATTGGGGTAGGAGGTAGCAATCTTTTTGTGATTGAACCATTCCAGTCCGTTGTATTCCGTTTCTTTGTGAATGGCCAGTGACAAACGGCATTTGCTGAAGCCCAGACGGTGCACGATTTCCGCTTCTTCGGCACGTTCCACGAATTCGTTTTCTCCTACAATACCGAGGTCGGCCACGCCGTTGGCCACACATTGTGGAATATCATCGTCGCGCAGGAACAGTACTTCTACCGGAAAATTACTGGACTGTGTCAGCAGGGTGCGTTTGGAGGTAGATAACTTGATGTCTGCTTCAGTAAACAGGGCCATTGTGTCTTCGAACAAGCGCCCTTTGGATTGTACGGCAATTCTTAACATATTGTTCTAAGTTTTTAAAGTGTCAAATAAAAAAGGCTTACCGAGGAATAAATTCTTACGGCAAGCCTTTGTGTAATCTTATCTCTTGTAACTGCACGCGTCGTCAGCCTACCGTGTGAACCGTTAGGTAATGATGATGGCGATGATGTACAGTATTTAAAATCATAATTATCGTTCTTTTGTTGCGACAAAAATATTAGATAAGAATTAAAAAAGCAAATATTTATCAGAAAAAACTCGCTTTTGCTGTCAAATTTATAAAGATTCCTTTTCTTTTTCCGTATAACAGCCTTTGAAGTACATTTCCTTTTCTGCTTTTTCTCTTGGGAAAATGAAATAGGTGCAGACGGCCTTGGTGCAGACTTCATCCTGTGCATTGTAGATTTCGGCTTCAATGAACACAAAGTTCCGTTTCTGCTCCTTGATTCTTCCTTTGAGGGTAAGGTGAGAGTCGGTCGTGTGAATGGGTTTCAGGTATTGAGTTTCCATGCGCGAAGTCACTCCCGCCGTCTGAAGCTTGCGGGCAATCACCCAGGCACATATCTCATCCAGCAGAGTTGCCTGAATACCTCCGTGCAGGGTGTTCAACCAACCTTGAAAACGGGCTTCAGGTACCCATTTACTCACAATCTCGTCCCCGTCTTCATAAAATTCCATTTTCAGGCCCGACTCGTTGTTGGGGGCACAGCCGAAACAGAAGTATCCTTCCATTCCTTCCCATGGATTGATGATTTTTTCCATGATGGCTGAGTTTTAGATAGTATAGTCCACGCAGGCACGGTTTTCCTTGGCATCTTTCAGAATACCAGCTGCGGCTACGTGTGCCGGATGGATGGCATAAGCCTTCACGTCGTCCAGCGTATCGAAACTGCTGTCCAGGCAGATGTCCCATACTTCTGCCGGGTTTTCATTCAGTCCTACATGAATGTCACGAATAAAGGGGATAGTGGCCGGAAGAGCCTCGATGGCAGTCTTGAAACGGTTCATAATGTCGGCTTTTTCTGCCGGAGAAAGGGTTTCTTTCAATTTAAATAAAACAATGTGCTTGACCATGTTTGTTTGTTTTTATGATTTTCGTATCTTTGAATATTGCAAATATAGAAATTAATTATTGAAACAAGTTATGATTATCATTGGAATTGCAGGAGGAACAGGCTCCGGTAAAACAACTGTAGTGAGAAGGATTATCGAAAGTCTGTCGGAGAATGAAGTGGCAGTGCTTCCGCTTGATTCATATTATAAGGACAGCAGTCATGTGCCCGTGGAAGAACGGCAGAACATCAACTTTGACCATCCTTCGGCATTCGACTGGGATTTGCTCTCCAAGCATATCTCCATGCTGCGTAACGGAGAATCCATTGAACAGCCTGTATATTCCTATCTTACCTGTACGCGCCAGAAAGAAACCGTGCATGTAGAACCCCGTAAGGTCATCATCATCGAAGGTATTTTGGCTTTGAGCGACCGCAGGTTGTGCAAGCAGATGGACCTCCGTATTTTTGTGGATGCCGATCCGGACGAACGTCTCATCCGTGTCATCCAGCGGGATGTGATAGAACGCGGACGTACGGCTGAGGCGGTGATGGAACGTTATGTGCGTGTGTTGAAACCCATGCACCTGGAGTTTATCGAACCGGCCAAGCGAATAGCCGACCTGATTGTGCCGCAAGGAGGTCATAATGAAAAGGCCATCGAGATTCTGAAGATGTACATTGAACGAATCGTAGACAAATGAAAGGCTGGATAACGGGGCTGTGCTGTGTGCTGGCCTTTTTTTTGTTTTTTTCATGCGGCTCTGAGAAAAAAGCGGAAGAGACTGCCGTCGATTTGCCACAGATTCAGGAAAGAAAGGAACTGGTGGTGCTGACTGTCAACAGCTCTGTGTCTTATTTCCATTACCGTGGTGAACCCATGGGATTCCAGTACGAATTGGCCCAGCAGTTTGCCAAGTCGCTGGGACTCGACCTAAAGGTGAAGGTCGTAAAAGACGAAGAGCAGCTGGTGAGCAGTCTGCTCAAAGGAGAAGGTGATTTGGTAGCCTACAACCTGATTATTACCAATCCGCTGAAGGATAGTCTGATTTATTGTGGTGAAGAAGACATTACGCGGCAGGTAATTATACAGCGGAGAGGGAAGAAAGCTTTGAAGGATGTCACGGAACTGGTAGGAAAGAAAGTCTATGTCAATTCCGGAAAATACCGTACCCGTCTGGAGAATCTGAACCGCGAACTGGGAGGAGGAATCGATATTTGTGAGATTTCCTCCGACAGTGTATCGTCGGAAGACCTGATTACGTGGGTGGCAGAGGGGCGTATTGACTACACGGTAGCTACAGATGAAATTGCTCGCATCAACCGTACCTATTATCCGGTACTTGACATCAACTTGGCCATCAGCTTTGACCAGCGTTCTTCGTGGGCCGTACGAAAAACTTCACCCTTACTGGCAGAAGCTGCCGATAAATGGCACCGCGAGAACATCAATTCACCGGAGTTTCGTGCCAGCGCCCGCCGTTATTTTGAATTGGCCAAGCGTCCCGCACATGGAGCCATTCTTTCCGTGAAAGACGGTAAGATTTCCCACTACGATGATTTGTTCCGGCGTTATGCCAAAGAAATCGGTTGGGACTGGCGTCTGTTAGCTTCGTTGGCCTATACCGAATCGAACTTCAATCCGAATGTCGTATCATGGGCTGGGGCCAAGGGGCTGATGCAGCTGATGCCGGCTACGGCACGTGCCATGGGAGTGCCGCCGGGCAAAGAGCAGGATCCGGAAGAGAGTATCAAAGCTGCCGTGAAGTATATTGCCGGAATGCAGCGTACGTTTAGTAAAATCACGGATAAGGAAGAACAGGCCAAGTTCATATTGGCTGCCTATAATTCCGGTATCGGCCATGTGACCGATGCCATGGCATTGGCCGAAAAATACGGACGTAACCGCTACATCTGGGAGCATCATGTGGCCCACTTTATGCTGTTGAAAAGCAACAAGGAATATTATCAGGATCCCGTTTGCAAGAACGGGTATGCCCGAGGAAGCGATACCTATGAGTTTGTACACGAGATTCTGGCACGTGCGGAACTTTACCGAAAGAAGATAAAGAAGTAAACAACTGAAAAGTTGGGTTTTATAAATAGCCTGAAGTTTTTGCGGAAGCTTCAGGCTATTTTTTTACGTTTCCCGTTGCAGAAACGTAAGTTTCTCAGTGCGGAAATATAGGTTTCCCTATCGGAAACCGTACGGTTTATGTGGGGGAAACGTAGAAAACTTTTCAGCAGTCTGCTTTTTCTTTTAGGAAGTTTGCAAAATATAATAAGTTACATTATTTCCTAATCATTTTAAAGTTCTACAATAAGCAGATAGCTAAAAGAAGTTTTCTGCTTGAAAAAAATAAGTTTTTCTTTGGCGCTGTATAATTATATTCGTAATTTTGCGAACAACAAACAAAAGAGGTGAAAATGGTAAGAAAGAACTATTCAGAAGAACAGGAAAAAATGGCCCGCTTTGCCAAGGCCATGGGGCATCCGGCTCGTATAGCCATACTTCAATTTTTGGCCTCACAGGAATGTTGCTTTTTCGGCGACATTCATGAAGAACTGCCTATAGCCAAGGCTACAGTGTCACAGCACTTGAAGGAACTGAAAGAAGCCGGACTGATTCAGGGAGAGATTGAAGCACCTAAGGTGAGGTATTGCATTAATAAGGAGAACTGGAAACTGGCCAAAAAAATGTTTGCCGATTTCCTGGGCCAGCCGATATGTAAAAAAGAGAGCTGTTGCGAATAAGCTCTTTTTTTTGTTGTGCTTGTTCGTTGTTTTGCGAATTACTAATAATAGATATAGAAGAACGATGAAAAAGATGGTATGTCTTCTGTCAGTATGCTTGGCATTGGCCTCATGTGGGATGCAGGGCAGAAGTGAAAAAGAAATTCAGACAAGTGACAAAGCGGTGGTCAGAAACAGTGAGGTAACTGCCAAAGACCATGTAGAGGTATTGTATTTTCATGGAAAGCAGCGTTGTGCTACGTGTATAGCCATTGAAAACAATACTCTGGCTGTGATGAAAGAGAATCTTTCGGAGCAGGTAAAGAAGGGGGAAGTGGTGTTCAAGGTGATAGACATCAGCAAGAAGGAAAATGAGAAAATCGCCGAAAAATATGAGGTTACCTGGTCGTCACTGTTTGTGGTTGGTTATAAGAACGGGCAGGAGACTGCGGAAAATATGACTCAGTTTGCTTTCGGAAATGCCCGTAAATCGCCGGAGGTGTTCAAGGAAGGACTGGTGAAAACCATAAATGACATGTTGAAATAATAAGGAGAGGCTATGGACTGGTTACAGACATTGTTGGACAACAGTTCCACTCCTGTATGGACGGCGTTTTTGCTTGGACTGCTGACTGCACTTTCGCCTTGTCCGTTGGCAACCAACATTGCGGCCATTGGCTTTATCGGGAAAGATATTGAGAACCGGAGGCGTATTTTCTGGAACGGACTACTCTATACGCTGGGACGTATTCTTTCGTACGCGTTGCTTGGAGTGGTGTTGATTCTGGTTCTGAAAGAGGGCTCGAGCATGTTTGGCATACAGAAGACCATCGGAGTGTGGGGAGAGCTTGTGTTGGGCCCGCTTTTGTTCCTGATAGGCCTTTTCATGCTTCTCGGTGATAGGTTGAACTTGCCTCAGTTCGGATTTCAGGGTAATGCGGAAGGGCTTGCCCGGAAAGGCGGTTGGGGTGCGTTGATAATAGGCGCGTTGTTTGCCCTGGCTTTCTGTCCCACAAGCGGTGTCTTTTATTTTGGCATGCTGATACCGATGTCGGCCACGGCCACAGCAGGTTATCTGCTGCCCGTTGTGTTTGCCATTGCGACTGCCATACCGGTGCTGGTCGTGGCGTGGATTTTAGCCTTCAGTGTACAGCAGCTGGGCAATTTTTACGGCAAGATGCAGAAGGTGCAGAAATGGATGAACCGCATAGTTGGTGTGCTGTTTATCGTCATCGGCATATATTATAGCTGGATAATGTATTTATAAACGAATTTGATAACAAACAAAATCTTTACAAGTATGGAAATTAAAGTATTGGGACCGGGTTGTGCAAAGTGCAAGACCACCTATAATGTAATTGAAAAAGTAATCAAGGAAAATAACCTGGACGTGAAACTGACCAAGGTGGATGACATCATGGAAATGGTGAGCTACAACGTCATGACGACTCCTGCCGTTGTGGTAGACGAAGTAGTGAAGATGAAAGGACAGGTTCCCACCGAAAGCGATGTGAAGAAACTTTTAGGGATCGGATAAACAAGAGGATTGATTCAGAAGCGGCAGAAACGACCTTCAAGGCAGCTGCCGCTTTTATGATGGGATACTTGTTCGTATTTAAACGAATTATAACGATAGAAACATGATACAAGATTTTGCAGACTGGCTTGTTTACGGATTGTTCGGACTGAGTGCTGATACGCCGCTTGGGGTAGCCGTAAACTTCTTTTTTTATGATACCATCAAGATTCTTATTCTACTGTTTTTTATCAGTGTGCTGATGGGAATCATTAACGCTTATTTTCCGATAGAACGTTTGAGGAACTATCTGGTAACGCATAAAATGTATGGGTTGCAGTATGTTCTGGCCTCTATTTTCGGAGCCATTACTCCGTTCTGTTCCTGCTCGTCCATTCCCTTGTTTATCGGCTTTGTAAAAGGCGGTATCCCTTTGGGAGTGACGTTTGCCTTCCTGATTACTTCTCCGCTGGTGAACGAGGTGGCGGTGGCTATGTTCCTCGGCTCTTTTGGACTGAAAGTCACACTTATCTATGTCATCAGTGGTATTCTGCTGGGAGTGATAGGAGGTTTTGTGCTTGGCCGTATGCATCTCTCACCTTACCTGAGCGACTGGGTGAAGCAGATACAGGCCAGCTCCTCGGCGCAGGCAGGAGAATGGGAGAAAGACCATACCACTTTTATCAAGCGTCTTCCCGTCATTGTGCGTGATGCCTGGAAGATTGTCAGTGGTGTACTGATTTACATTCTGATAGGTATCGGTATAGGTGCGTTTATGCACGGCTTTGTGCCCGAAGGATTTTTCGAGCAATACATGTCGAAGGACAACTGGTTTGCCGTACCGCTTTCGGTCATTCTTGCCGTGCCGATGTATGCCAATGCGGCAGGCATTGTGCCGGTCATCGAGGTATTCGTAGCCAAAGGTATTCCTATGGGTACAGCCATTGCTTTCATGATGGCCGTGGTGGGTCTTTCACTTCCGGAAGCGACTTTGCTGAAAAAGGTGATGACGTGGCGGCTGATTGCGATATTCTTCGGAACGGTGGCTTTCTTCATTATCTTGTCGGGTTATTTGTTTAATTTTGTTCTTTAATTTACCATTTTTATATGAGAGTATTGATTCTTTGTACAGGAAATAGTTGCCGCAGCCAGATGGCCCACGGCTTTTTGCAGTCGTTCGATAAAAATATAGAAGTGTATTCGGGTGGAACAGAGCCTGCCGCACAAATAAATGCCAAGGCGGTGGAGGTAATGAAAGAAGTCGGAATTGACATCAGTTCGCATGTGCCGACTCATGTGAATACCTACCTTGATCAGGAATGGGATTATGTGATTACCGTGTGCGGAGGAGCAAATAAAAGTTGTCCGGCATTTACCGGAAAAGTAGGCAAGCGTCTTCACATCGGTTTTGACGACCCGTAGCATGCCACCGGGACTCCGGAATTTATTGAAGCGGAATTCCGTCGTGTGCGGAATGAGATTAAAAATGCCTTCGCCCGTTTCTACATTACGGAAATCCGAAAAGAAGAATTACCCGCCTGCTCTTGCGGAAGTTGCGGTTAATATGCGTATTCTGTTGTATCGTCTTTGGTTTTGCGATAAATCGTAATATATCAGATGATTTCTTTGTTATTTCATCATTTTTTTCATAGTTTCGTCACTATGAAACCAAACTTAACAAAGTTGAATATGACAGAATGGGATAAAATGCAGGAGCATCAAATCTATAATGATTTTGATGCTGATTTGTTTAACCTGAGGGTTAAGGCAAAGAAGCTGTTTAAGGAGTTTAACCGTACTGAAGATGAAGAAGTAGAACGACGTCAGGAAATCATGCACAAACTCTTCAAGAAAGTAGGGGAGCGTGTGTGGATGGAGCCGGACTTTGCTTGCGAATTCGGCAAAAATATTACGATTGGCAATGATGTTTATATTAACTTCGGATGTACGCTCCTCGATTGCGGGCAGATAACGATAGGTAACAATACGTTGTTGGGGCCCAATGTGAGTATGTATTCGGCCAATCATTCGCTTGATGCGGCAGAGCGGATAGCAGGTGCTTTGATTCCTGAACCCATTACCATAGGCAATCGGGTCTGGATTGGAGGCGGCAGCACTATCCTCAGTGGAGTGACGATAGGCGATGATACCGTTATCGGTGCCGGAAGTGTCGTAACTCATGATATCCCTTCGGGTGTCGTGGCAGCTGGAAATCCCTGTCGTGTATTAAGAAAAATCACGGATAAAGATAAGGTGGGTTTTCCCGTATAGCAGATTGTTTTTCCATATAAGGAAAGGCATCACGATGAGGTAATCTTCCAAAAGCGGGGTGAGTTACATATTGTCTAATTATAAAAACAAAAGGCTGTTTCAAATTACATTATTCTAATTTGAAACAGCCTTTTTACTGCTTTCTCTCAGCAAATAAATATAGGCTAAAAAAACGCCTTTGCGTTTTAATTAAAACACAAGGATGTTTAGATTAAAACGCAAAGGCGTTTGACATGAAATGTACTTGCGTTTGAGATAAAACGCACTTGTGTTTTTGGAGGAGAATAAAACAAATGAATCAATTTTACTTTTAATTTAATTAACTGTTTGAATATGTATTATTTACGATAAATTCGTAGATTTGCGAAAAGTTCGTAGAAAAACTCGTTCGATATGGAAAAGCTAACTTATCAGGAAGAAGAAGCCATGCGCTTTATTTGGAACTTGGGACCATGTTTTGTGAAGGATGTGGTGGGCTGCTATGCTGAACCTAAACCACCTTATACCACGGTGGCCTCCATTATTAACAACCTGAAGCGGAAGGGATACCTGCAGGCAGAGAGGTTTGGTAATACTTACCGCTATACTCCTTTGGTGGCTCAGGAAGAATATACCAGCAAGTCTGTGGGCAACATTGTGCGCAATTACTTTGCCAATTCTTATAAGGAGATGGTTTCGTTCTTTGCCAAGGAGCAGAAGATTTCCAAGGAAGACCTGAATGAGATTATCAACCTGATTGAAAAACGTGAAGACAAATAAAAACTTATTTCTATGCTATACCTTCTTCAAGTCAATGTCGGATTAATCCTGTTTTATGCACTCTATAAACTGGTATGTACGCGGGATACCTTCTTTCGTTCAAGAAGATTTATCCTGATAGTGTCGCTTGTATTGCCATTTATCCTGCCTTTTATCGACGTACGTGAATGGCTGGAAAGCCGTGACCGCATGATTATGCTCACTCACTTTGATTACTCGGCGGTGTTGCCGGAGATTGTGGTGGGCAGTGAAGCAGTAGAAACCGGGAACCGTGTATTCGTACTGTCTGAATGGATAGGCTATCTGTATCTTGCCGGGGTAGTGGTATTGCTCGTCCGGCTTGCGGTTCAGGCGTTCAGTCTGTATCGCCTCATTGTGCGTATGCCGGAAAAAGAGATAAACGGCGTCCGCGTAAAATGTTTGAATGACCCTTCCGGACCGTTCTCTTTCTTCGGATGGATTTTCATGAATCCTGCCGCGGTGAAGGAAGATGAAATCAATGAAATCCTGACGCACGAAATGGCGCACGTAAAGCAGCATCATTCTGTTGATGTACTTCTTGCCGAGATGGTCAGCATCTGCTGCTGGATGAATCCCTTTGCCTGGCTACTGAAACGCGAGGTCAGACTCAACTTAGAGTTCCTGGCCGACAGGAAAGTAATGGAGGCAGGGTTTGCTACTAAAAGCTATCAATATCACCTGCTTGGGTTGGCCTACAACCACAAGTACGGGTTATCCAATAATTTCAACTTCTCTCACCTTAAACAACGTATCATTATGATGAACAAGAAAAAATCAAATGCTACAGGGCATATCAAATATGCGCTGTTCGTGCTTCCGGCCTTTGCTCTACTCGTTGCCGGAAACATCTCCTGCTCGCAGGGAGCATCCGAAAAACAGGATGCCAAAGAAGAAACCGTTGCACCAGATTCAGTAGCGGCTCCTACTGACGGTGTAGCGAAAGACGAAGTGTTTATGGTTGCAGAACAGATGCCTGAATTTCCGGGAGGAATGAAGGAGTTGTTGAAATTCCTTCAGGACAACCTGAAATATCCGGAAAATGCCATGAAGAATAATGTGCAGGGACGGGTAATCGTGCAGTTTGTGGTGGAAAAAGACGGAACTCTTACCGAATTCAAGGTGGCTCGTTCTGTAGATCCGGATTTGGATGCAGAGGCTTTGCGCGTGTTGCAGACCATGCCTAAGTGGAAGCCGGGCATGCAGAGGGGGAAGATCGTAAGGGTAAAATTTACCGTACCTGTTTCCTTCAAACTTCAGTAAATTGTGTTTGAGTCCGCTTTAAAAATGGGCTGTAATTATGCTTAAATGCTTCTGAGAGAAGTTGGAATGTAATCCTGTATTTTAGAGCGGACTCATTTTTTAGAAATATGATACCATGAAATTCACAGCAATATTATTTTCCTCTCTGTTATTGGGATTGATGATGGGGAGTTGCCATTCCGGACAGAAGGTTTCGGAAGGTGAATTCCTGATAGAAGGATTTGTGAAGAATCTGCCCGACAGTTCAATTGTTTCCCTCTTTCAGTTTGAAAACAGACAGTATGCGGCCGCTATGCTATCTGATACGGTTACAGGTGGCAGGTTTGTGTTAAGGGATACCATTACTTCAAAGGAATCTCGGCAGCTGTTGCTATTAGTAATCTATAAGAAGACATTTTCAGTGTGGCCGCTTTCTCTATGGGTAGTTTCCGGAGCAAGAATCCGGATTCAGGGTGAAGGTATGCTCTGTCCGTTCTGGACGGTAGAAAGTGAGGTACCGGAGCAGCAGACGGAGGCTGAATTTACCAAGCTGGGAATGCCGGAAATGGTGGAAGCCTTTAAGCAAGAGATGATAGTATATGAAATGTTTGACAAGGGCATAAATGATGTTTCTATCCGAAACAAGATTGATTCTATCCGTCGGAATCATATATATCCTCTGCAAGACAAAGTTCGGTTGCGGGAACTGGAATACATGAAAACGGCTCCGGTCACAAAAGTCTGGCTGGAAAAGTATTGTGATCAATTGTCTTTCCTCAATTGGAACACCGATTCTCAATATTCCCATAAAGAATTGGTTTATCCGTTGTATGCACGTCTGTCTGAAGCTGACCGCAAGTCGCTGGTAGGACGTGAAATTGCAGCTTATTTTAAGATGGTAGAATCGGTAAAGGCGGGCGACCACATGGTAGACGGCACGCTGTATGATACGGAGGGAAATACACATCATCTCTCTGAGTTTGAGGGTAAATACATTCTGCTTGATTTCTGGAACCTCGGTTGCCAGCCTTGCATGGAGGCACTGCCTGAAATGGAAGAAGTGAGTCGTATGTATAAGGGAAAACTGGAACTGGTTAGCATTTGTGGAGCCGCGAAAAACAGATGGAAGAAGTTTGTGGCAGAAAGGAAACTGACCGGCCATCAATGGAATGAACTTCGTGAGGTGAATGACGGACTTGCAGCGGTTTATGGTGTAAAGGGAGTTCCTCATTATGTGCTGATTTCACCGGAACGTAAGGTGATACATAGCTGGATGGGGTATCGTAAACATATCCTGAAAGAGAAAATGAAAGAATTAATTAAATAAAATAGGAAAAAGATGAAAACTCAAAATCTACTTATGGCCGCATTTTGTATATTGATATCTGTTAGTTGTGGCCCGCGTACCGATAAAGAATATTTGTCTGACGTATTACAGAAAATGAACAAGGTTGAATCAGTGAGTTATAAGGTCGTTAGACAAGCTTGGTTGCCAGGGGAAAAAGATCCTGTTTATACAATAACATCCGAAGTTTATGAACATATTAACCCACAAGATACGGCTATAGGTTCATCTTTTGTAGAGTTTCAGGACAATGCCTTTCGTGGTGTATATGATGGAAAAGTGTCCTCTTATGTTTATGAAGAGGAGGGGGAAAAATGGATTCGGGAAGATGATTTTACAACTAAAAGCCCGCTTCCTTTCCGTATGGTTATGCCTGAATTCTTTTACTATACTCAGTCAATTCTTAAATACGCAATTACTACCCAGGACTCTATAGAGCTTTCCTTGAAAGATTTGGGTGATGATTATTTGATGGAACTGACCATTCACATGCCTGTTCAGGTGGAGTTTTTTGGTAAAGCTCGTTATATGCCGCAGAATCCGTATGTATATGATCCGACGTCTGTCTACAAAATCTGGATCTCCAAAAAAGATGACATGCCATATCGTTATCGGAGGGAAATGGAGGGTAACATGAATGAAGCTTCTTGTTCTGACTTTATCTATAACCCGGTTGATAAAGAGTGTATTGTAGCGACAAATTATTATCCAGAAGGTTTTGAGATTGTAAAAAAAAGGCAGCGATCTTCAAAACCAACTGTGGATATGACGGGTAAAAAAGCTCCAGACTGGACGCTTACTGATATGAAGGGTCAGAAGGTTTCTTTAAGCGGTATAAAGTCGAAGGTCATCTTGTTGCAGTTCACAGGGATAGGCTGCGGACCATGTAAGATTTCGATACCTTTCTTGAATAGGTTGAAAAAAGAATATGCAGTGAACGAGCTTGAGGTGCTGGCTGTAGAAACGTGGGGAAGGTCGAAGTCGTCTTGCGAAGCCTATGTGAAAAATCAGGGAATAGAATACAGTTTTCTGACTGCCGATAAGGAAACAATAGCTAAACTTATAAATGATTATCAGGCTGGTAGCGGAGTTCCGCAGTTTTACTTGATAGGTAAAGACCGCACGATAATTGCAAAGTTCCAAGGCTATGCGGAAAAGACAACGGACACGGAGATAGAAAAGAAGATAAAAGCGAATTTGTAGACCAAAAAAACGTATTCTCCCCAATCCTTGCATTTTCTGTAGATTTTTCTATACATTTGCAGCCGTACATTTAAACAAAGAAAAAACAGATGCATCGTATCACTCCCTGTTCGCAAAAGGTCATGCTTCGGTTCCGTCGCTGGAGCCGGAAGGAATATGCTGCGTTTGTAAGTCTGCACCGCCATGTCACCATCGGACAGGTGGGACGGGGAATTGCAGATGCTTCATTGGGCAAGCAGAAAACGGCAGTGTGCGAGGGAAAGAAAACAGAAGGCATGTCATGGACTGACCTTTCAGGGGAAGATGCACTCTTTGGAAGTGGAGGACCGGGGCTTGGAGGAAGTCTATTCGAGACAGACCGGACAGAATTGTGGCGTCTGCTGGTGCCGCAAAGGGAAGAAGTGCCTGCACTGCTTTTAGATGAAATAAATAAGATAACAATAACCGGAAGGGATGTCTCCGCTTCAGGTCAAGTCTGACAGACTTAACCGAAGCGGATACATCCCTTCTTTTTTAGGATAAATACGTATGGAAAGATTACAGAAATTAGAAGAGAAGATAAAGGAAGGGGGCATGCTTACTTCGGAAGAGGCTTTGTGGCTGCTCGAGGAAGCGCCTTTTGAGGAGCTGTGTGAGGTGGCTCACCGCATTACGGTGGCATACGCTTCACGGAAGTTTGATATGTGTTCCATCATTAACGCCAAGTCGGGTCGTTGCCCTGAAAACTGCAAATGGTGTGCCCAGTCGGTGCATCATCACACGGGGGTGGAGGAGTACGGACTGGTGAGCGAAGAGGAATGTCTGCGCCAGGCAAAGATGAACGAAGACCAGGGTGTGGCTCGTTTCTCGCTGGTGACCAGTGGTCGTCGGCCTTCGGCGGGAGAGGTAGAGAAACTTTGCACGCACTTTGCATATCTTCGGGCGCAAAGTAAGATTGAATTGTGTGCGTCGTTAGGACTGGCTACGGAAGAACAGCTTGCGGCCTTGTATCGTGCCGGGGTGAGCCGTTATCATTGCAACCTGGAAACGGCGCCTTCGTTCTTCCCGACCTTGTGTTCCACGCATACGCAGGCACAGAAGATAGAAACGCTCCAGGCAGCTCGCCGGGCGGGTATGGACGTATGCAGCGGAGGCATCATCGGTATGGGAGAAACGCCGGCCCAGCGGGTGGAACTGGCACTGACCTTGCGGGAACTGGAGGTACAGTCCATCCCGTTGAACCTGTTGCAGCCCATCAAGGGTACGCCGCTGGAACACGCAAAGCCGCTGACGGCGGAAGAGGTGCTGCGTACGGTGGCCATGTTCCGCATGGTGAATCCGACGGCTTTCCTTCGCTTTGCCGGAGGGCGCTCACAGCTGAGCGAGGAGACGGTGGACCGTGCGCTGTATGTGGGAATCAATTCGGCCATTGTGGGGGATTTGCTGACCACCCTTGGCTCAAAAGTAACAAAAGACAAAGAACGTATAAAGGAGGCAGGATATGAATTGTGAGAAATTGTTTGACGAATTTGACCGGTCGCATTTGTGGCATCCGTATACTTCAACTTCAAACCCGTTGCCCACTTACAAGGTGGAACGGGCACAGGGTTGTACCTTGACGCTGGCCGATGGTACGGAACTGATTGACGGCATGTCGTCGTGGTGGTGTGCCGTGCATGGATACAATCATCCGGTGCTGAACCGGGCGGTGGAGGAACAGCTTCACCGGATGTCGCACGTGATGTTCGGGGGACTGACGCACGAACCGGCTATCGAATTGGGAAAGGAATTGCTGAAAATCGTGCCTCCCAGCATGGAATATATTTTTTATGCCGACAGTGGGTCAGTAGCTGTAGAAGTGGCTTTGAAGATGGCGGTGCAATATCAGTTTGCGGCAGGTCATCCGGAGAAGAACAATTTTGTGACCATCCGTTCGGGCTATCACGGCGACACGTGGAATGCCATGTCGGTATGCGACCCGGTGACGGGCATGCACAGCCTGTTTGGTTCGGCCCTTCCGGTGCGCTATTTTGTACCTTCTCCGCAGTGCCGTTTCGATGCCGAATGGGATGAGAAGGACATCGAACCCTTACGTGAAGTCATCATGCAGCATCACGGTGAGCTGGCGGGACTGATTTTAGAGCCGATAGTGCAGGGGGCCGGAGGCATGCGTTTCTATCATCCGCAGTATTTGCGGGAGGCGGCACGCCTCTGCCGGGAGCATGGTATGCTCCTGATTTTTGACGAGATTGCCACAGGCTTCGGACGTACGGGGAAATTGTTTGCATGGGAACATGCGCAGGTGGAACCGGATATCATGTGTATCGGTAAGGCACTGACAGGAGGGTATATGACCTTCTCGGCGGTGCTGGCTTCGGCAAAGGTGGCCGACTGTATTTCTTCCAAGGAGCCGCGTGCGTTCATGCACGGTCCTACGTTTATGGGCAACCCGCTGGCTTGTGCCGTGGCACTGGCTTCTGTGCGTCTGTTGTTGTCGTCAGGCTGGCAGGAGAAGGTGCGCCGCATCGAAGCACAGTTGAAAGAAGAACTGGCACCGGCGGCTTCGTTGCCGCAGGTGGCCGATGTCAGGGTACAGGGTGCCATTGGAGTTATTGAAACCAAGAAGCCGGTTGACATGGGCTGGATGCAGCGTCGGTTTGTGGAAGAAGGTATCTGGGTACGTCCGTTCGGACGGCTGGCCTATATCATGCCGCCTTTCATCATTCGTCCGGAAGAACTGACGAAACTGACGAGCGGTTTGTGCAAGATTGTCGGCGAAATGCCGGAATAAAAACAAAGGAGGTAAATCATGGAAAATGAAATACAACCCGGACTGGACGGAGATTTTCAGCTGGAACTGGATAAGCTGGAGGCGTGTGGCAACCTGCGTGTGTTGCCGGAAACCTGTAGTGAGGGGAAATGGATTGAGGCCGGTGGACGGAGGATGTTGAATCTGTCGTCGAACGATTATCTGGGACTGGCTTCGGACAAGGCGTTGCGTGAGGAATTTCTGCGGACGGTGAAGGAGAGGGATTTGTGCTTTTCTTCCTCGTCCTCACGGTTGCTGACGGGCAACTTCCCGGCCTATCGGGAACTGGAATCGCTGTTAGCTTCGTTGTTTGGAGCGGAGAGTGCACTGGTGTTCAGCAGCGGGTATCACATGAATACGGGGATTCTTCCGGCGGTGACCGATGCGAACACACTGATTTTAGCCGACAAATTAGTGCATGCGAGTCTGATTGACGGCATCCGCTTGTCGGCGGCCAAGTGCATCCGTTACCGTCATCAGGACTATGCGCAGTTGGAGAATCTGCTGGCCAAGCATCACGGCGAGTATCACCGGATTATTGTAGTGACTGAAAGCGTGTTCAGTATGGACGGTGACGTAGCTTCGCTCGACCGGCTGGTGGAACTGAAGCGCCGTTATGCCAACGTGATGCTGTATGTGGATGAGGCGCACGGCATTGCCGTACGGGGCCAGCGAGGACTGGGGGTAGCCGAGGAACAAGGTTGCCTGAAGGACATCGATTTTTTGTGCGGTACCTTCGGCAAGGCGATGGCTTCCGTGGGAGCGTATGTGGTGTGCCGGAAGGTGATACGTGATTACCTGGTGAACCGGATGCGCACGTTGATTTTCACTACGGCCTTGCCGCCTATCAATGTGGCATGGACGCGCTTTGTCTTGTCGCACCTGGAAGATATGCAGGCACGGCGGGAGCGTTTGGCCAAAATCTCAGCAAACCTGCGGACGGCTATCCGTGAGAGTGGGGTGGAATGTCCGTCGGAAAGTCACATTATACCTCTGGTAGTGGGAGCCAACGAGAAGGCCATCTGGAAGGCCTTGCAGATGCAGGAACATGGCTTTTATGTGTTGCCGGTGCGTCCGCCTACTGTACCCGAGGGAACGGCGCGGTTGCGTTTCTCGCTGACTTCGCTGATTGAAGAAGAGGAAATGGCACGGTTGTGTCATGAAATGAAAGCATGAAAACAGAAAGAAATTAAGATATGAAACAACGGTTTATCAAGAAGGAAGGAAATTCTACATTGCTGCTCTTCTTTGCCGGATGGGGCTCGGACGAAAATCTGTTTGCCGGACCGGTGCAGGAGGGATGTGACTGCCTGTTGTGTTTCGACTATAAGGATTTGGATTTTGACTACAGTCTGCTGGGGGGGTACAAGGAGATACGGGTCATGGCCTGGTCCATGGGGGTATGGGTAGCCTGCCAGACATTGGCCGGAAAAGAATATCCTTATGGGATGAGGCTGGCAGTGAACGGTACGCCTTTCCCTATTCACGATACAGAAGGTATTCCTGAAGCTATCTTTCAGGGAACGCTGGAGAACTTTTCGGAACCGGTGCTAATTCGTTTCCGTCGGCGGATTTGCGGGTCGGCCGCACAGGTGAAGACATTCCTATCGCATCATCCTTATCGGGAGGTAGACGATTTGCACCAGGAGCTGGCGGCTTTGTGGACGGCCGTAAAGAATCGTCCGGCTGTGGAGTGGACTTGGGACAAGGCGGTTGTCGGGATGAACGACAAGATATTCCCGCCTCAGAACCAGCGCGAAGCCTGGCAGGGAGTGGCCGTGGAAGAAGTGGATGCGGAACACTATGACGAGGAGTTGTTCCGTGAGTTGCTGAACGGAGAAAGTCGCTTATGGACAAGGCCCTGATTAGTCGGCGCTTTGCCAAGGCCGTGGGGACTTACCTGGATAAGGCCGACGTGCAGCGTTACGTGGCATCCCGGATGGCGGAACTGACCGGTCGTTACATTCCTTCGGATATACAGGAACGGGTGCTGGAAATAGGCTGCGGCACGGGCATGTTCACGCGGATGTACTTGCAGCAGGCTGTACCGGAAGAAATGTGGCTGAACGATCTTTGTCCGGAAGTGGAACCTTATCTGGCGGATGTGTTGGGTGAAAAGGTGCATTTCATGGCGAAGGATGCGGAGACATTAGCTTTTCCGGAGGGGCAGGACCTGATTGTATCGTGCTCGGCGGTGCAGTGGTTTGAAGATTTGCCACGTTTCTTTTCAGGATGCCGGAAGTTGCTGCACGAAGGGGGATACCTGGCTTTCAGTACCTTCGGTCCTCACAATACGGAGGAAGTGGCGACACTGACCGCGGCGGGATTGTCGTATCCGTCGCTGGAGGAACTGAAAGAGATACTGGCAGCACGCTATGAGGTAGTATATGCTCACGAGGAACAGTTACGTCTGTCATTTTCTTCCCCCTTGGACGTGTTGAAGCATTTGAAGGAGACCGGAGTGACGGGTACGGCTGCACAGCCATGGACACGCGGCAGGTTGCAGGAGTTCTGCCGGAATTATACGAGACAATTTTCGGATGAACGGGGAAAGGTGTACCTGACCTTCCATCCTATTTATATGATATGTAGAAAATAAAAAGGTTACGAGTATGAAAAAGAATGTATATTTTGTCAGCGGTATCGATACCAATATCGGAAAGAGTTATGCTACGGCTTACCTGGCTAAGACCTGGAATGAACGGGGTATCCGTACCATTACGGAGAAACTGATTCAGACGGGGAATACGGACATGTCGGAAGATATCGAGCTGCACCGCCGGATTATGGGTACCGACTTGTTGCCGGAAGATAAGGAACGATTGACCATGCCGGAGATTTTTTCTTATCCCTGTTCTCCGCACCTGGCAGCGGAGATAGACAAGCGTCCGATTGATTTCGACAAGATTGAACGTGCCACTCAGACACTGAGCGAACGCTATGATGCGGTGTTGCTGGAAGGAGCCGGAGGACTGATGGTGCCGTTGACTCGTGAACTGCTGACTATCGACTATGTGGCACAGAAGCAGTATCCGCTGGTGTTCGTCACTTCTGGTCGCCTGGGAAGTATCAACCACACCTTGCTGAGCCTGGAAGCGATGACGCGTCGGAGCATCCGTCTGCACACGCTGGCCTACAACCTCTTCCCGGAAGAAGATGATGAGATTATCCGTCGCGATACGGAGGAATACATGCGCGACCTGTTGAAACGGGAATATCCGGAAGCAGAGTTTGTGGTGGTTCCGTTTTTGGGTACTAAATAAATGGGTCGGTGAAACAAGGATATTATCACGTGATGGCCATTGCCGTGGTCGTGGTGTGGGGACTGACCTACATCTCGACCAAGGTACTGATTCAGCAGGGGCTGCATCCGCATGAGATTTTCTTCTACCGTTTTCTGGTTGCTTATGCGGGTATCTGGCTGATTGCTCCCCGTCGGCTACTGGCAAACAGTTGGAAGGAAGAAGGCTTGTTGGCTTTGGCCGGTTTCTTTGGCGGCTCGCTTTATTTTTATACGGAGAATACGGCTTTGGGACTGACGCAGGCTTCGAACGTGGCGTTTCTGCTGTGTACGGCCCCGTTGCTTACGGCCTTTCTCTCGGCGGCATTTTATAAAGAAGACCGTTTGACCCGACGGTTACTGATGGGCTCTATGCTGGCCCTTTGTGGGGTGGGGCTGATTGTGTTCGGTGGGAAGGAGGGTTTGAAAGTCTCTCCTGCAGGCGATTTGCTGACGTTATGTGCTGCCTTCTCGTGGGCTTGCTATAGTTTGGTCATTCGTCGCTTGTCCGGACGTTATCCGGTGTCGTTTATCACCCGGAAAGTGTTCTTTTATGGGGTACTTACCATTCTGCCGTTATTTGCCGTATTTCCTTTCCGGCAGAATACGGCCATCTTGTGCCGTCCTGAAGTGTGGTCGAACCTGTTGTTTCTGGCTCTGATAGCTTCGTTGGTTTGCTTTGTGGCCTGGAACGTGGCACTAAAGAAAATAGGGGTGCTGCATACTTCCAATTATATTTATCTGAGTCCGCTGGTCACTTTGGGAGCTTCCATGCTGATTTTGGGAGAAGGACTGACCTTATGTTCGGCAGTAGGTGCTGTCTGTATTCTGTGTGGTGTGTACTGGGCGGAAAAAAGGAAATGAAGCATACAGATGCTGGGAGAAGTTTAGGGAAATCCCTACCTCGAAATAGGGATTTCCTGCTTGATAGGGAAAAATATCTTCCTAATTTTGTATCAGCATAAAAAGGTAGAACCGTTAAATGATATAATTATGATGAAGGTGAAAGTATTTGCTTCGTTGATGTTGGCTGGCTTGCCATTCGTTTTGGCAGCCCAGAGTAACGACGACCTTTACTTCGTTCCCAAGAAAAAAGCGGAAACGAAGAAGGAGACCGTAGCGGCCCCGAAGCAGAATAGTCAGGGGACAACGGTGTATTCCACATCGGCTACTTCCACGCCGGTAGTAGTGAAGGATGTGGCTGGAAATACGCGTGATGTAGACGAATACAACCGTCGGTACACATCGCGTGAGAACACGTTCTCTATGCAGAACGATACGCTTTACATTCAGGAAAAACCGTATAGCGAACGGGGAGAGTGGGTGAACGGATTTGAAGGTACGCAGGATGACTACGAATATGCCATGCGTATTGTCCGTTTCCGTAGTCCGCGCTATGCCATTCCGGTAAGCAGTCCGCTGTACTGGGACGTAGTGTATGGAGCTTTCCCGTCATGGGACTGGAACGTATACGATGACGGACTTTATGCTTACGTATTCCCGACTTACAGCAATCCGCTGTGGTGGGACTGGAGATGGAACTGGAGCATTGCCGGACCAAGATTCAGCTTTGGCTGGGGATGGTCTTCTCCATGGTATTACAGCAGCTGGTATTCTCCATACTGGTATGGTGGTTACTGGGGAGGCTACTGGGCCGGTTACTGGGGCCCGGGATGGCATCATCATCACCCGTACTATCCGTCGTATGGATGGGGAGGAGGATGGCATCGTGGATATACAGACTATCGCCCGTCACGTTATCAGAATTATACGACTTCCCGTCGGCAGAACATGGTTCAATCAGGAACAATCAGCTCCCGTCGCTCAGGGGATGCTTTCTCTACCCGTTCAGCCGGAAGAGTGGTTCGTCCTAATGAAGTTCGTTCGGTCAGTTCTTCAGTACGTCCCGGAGTTGGAGGAGGATCATCTGTCAGACGTGAAGGAATCTCTACAGGTAGCGTAACTCGTTCTGAACGCAATACCGGATTATATACACGTCCAAGTACGACTATTAATCGTTCTGGTTCCTCTTCTTATACACGTCCGAGCAGTACACGTCGCAGCGTGAATTATAACTACAATGATAATAACAGTCGAGTAAATCGTAGTGTACGTTCTGATTTCGGTTCGTCTAGTCGCAGTGGTAGTTTCTCTTCTGGTGGAAGCAGTACCCGTGGCTCTATGGGCGGCGGAATGCGCTCTGGAGGCGGAGGTGGCAGCTCACGTAGACGATAAGAAAAATGAAGATGTACTTATAACTTTTGGATAATATGAAGACCAGAATAATCGCATTAGCTGTTACGGCTGCTTGTGCTTCAGCAGCTGTAGCACAGAGTCAATACGAAGCTCTCCAGTTTATGGGAAATGAGTTGAATGGAACTGCTCGTTTTGTGGGTATGGGTGGTGCTATGAGTTCTTTAGGAGCTGATTTGTCAACGATGTCAACGAACCCTGCGGGAATCGGAATGTATCGCAGTCATGATGTGGCAGTAAGTTTTGGATTTAATAATACACGTACCAATGCAGATTTTGCAGGGAATACAACAAAAGAGAATCGCACCCGTGCTTCGTTTGACCAGATAGGATTTGTGTGGAGCACCAAAATTGGGAATAAGACGGATTTACGTTATCTGAATTTCGGATTTAATTACCACAAGCGTGCTAATTTTAACCGTCAGTTTTATGCTAAAGGAGCTTTAAATGGAGCCTCCATGACATATCAGATGGCTAATATGATAGGAAATGCAGGATATACGACTGCCAATGGTTTTAATGGATTGCTTGATGCAGGCTCTGATGTAGACAACCGTAATCCGTATACACATTCTGATTTTTATAGTACTCCTTATTTAGCCATGATGGGAGCTCGTACCGGTTTGGTGGATGCAAATTGGGATAAAGATGGAAACATTACTCAAATCTTTGGCTGGAATGGAGAAACAGGTGAGTATTATAGCCGGGAAGAAGGAGGTATTAATCAGTATGATTTTAACTTGTCATTTAATATACGTGACCGTTTCTACTTTGGCTTGACATTGGGCTTGTATGATTTGAACTATAATTTGTATTCATCGTATGGTGAAACAATGAATAGAAATATGCAGGATGGAAGTGTGACTTATCATGACAAAGGTGATTTTACACTGAATAACTGGTATAAAGCGGAAGGTACAGGAGTTGATCTGAAACTGGGAACGATTATTCGTCCGTTTGAATATTCACCGTTCCGGTTTGGCTTGGCCATTCATACTCCGATATGGTATACATTAACTGATCGTTATACTGCTGCCATGACTTCTAATATTGCATTGGATGGAAAGAATCCTGTTTCTTATTCAGAAAATTTATCAGACTATTTTTATCCTGATATGAATTATGTATGGGATTACAGTATGGTTATTCCGTGGCGTTTTAATATAAGTGCTGGAACGATTGTGGGTGGAATTATGGCCTTAGATGCAGAATATGAATATGAGAAGTATTCATCTGCTAAGTTGAAAGATAGAGAAGGGTATGAATTAAATGCAACATCTTCTATCAGCGAGACTTTAAAGGGGGTACATACTTTCCGTGCCGGTATGGAAACAAAGTTGACAGATGCATTCAGTCTTCGGGTAGGATATAACTATCAGTCTTCTCCTATTGTGGAAGATGCATTTAGAAACATTGAAGCGACTGACAATACGCGTACGGTGGCTTCCTATATGAATCCGAAATCTCGTCAGGCTGTAACCTTTGGCTTAGGATATAGAGGACGGCTTTTTTATGCTGATGTAGCTTATAAATATGATTTCTACAAATCTGACTTTTATATGTTTGATGATGTAGCACTGCAAGCTACAAAAGTAACCAACGAACGTCATCAGTTATTGCTTACGCTGGGCGTTCACTTCTAGAAGTTCATTGTGTTTGTTTTATTTAATATGGGAGTTGCTTTTATTCACTGGGGCGGCTCCCTTTTTATTCCTTTTTTTCACGGTATTCTTTCTTCTTCCAGAAATTGAATCCCATGTAGATGCGCAGGCTTCCGAAAGAATTGGTCATAGAGAAAGTGGGTTTCCGGTAGTCGTATGTGTGAAGTACTAGAGAGGCTCCGACATAGTATTTGCTGTTGTTCCAAGTGATGCCTGCACGCGTAATCAGGTCGAAATTGATGTCTCTTATCCATTGTGCCCAGTCAGTTCCGCTTTGGGTGGGCTGGTCGTTGATACGTGCCTTTTTATAGGCTATGGCCGGAAGAAGAGAGATGTTCAGCAGACAGTTTCTGGCAAACACCCAGTTATAGCCGTAGCCCACGCTGAGGTTGTAGTCGGTGTAGCGCAGGCTGTGAAATTTCAGGGAGGGGCTGAGCTGCTGTTGCATTTCTTCTGGCAATTGTGTATGGTCGAAGGAAATGTTATGCTGGGAATAGGAGAATCCGGCCAGCAGGGAACCGCAGCTTTTCCGCTGGTTGGTCGACTGGCTATAGGCTGCAGGATAGGAAAATCGCTTGTGGTTGAAAATCCAGTAGGCATTCAGTCCTTTGATGTTGCTTTGAAAACCGTTGAATTGTGTGTTCGTATAGCTTTGGCTCAGGTTAAACTTTTCATAGGAAGACAGTTTGAAGTCGCTGCCCGTTTTCCGGTAATACAAGTCTACGCCAAATTTGGCACTGTATAAGTTGAACACAATTTCTTTTCGGGGAGCTTTTTCCTTGCCTTTACCAATAAGGTCCTTGATGTCGAAAGAAAGTCCCAGGAAAATCCATCTCCAGCCAAAATAAACTCCCAGCTTGGTGTTGATGTTCGGGGCAAAGTTCAGACTTTGTCCGTCGTTGCTTCCTAATCGGTAATGCTCATACCAGGAACTTTGCTCCAGCATAAAGGCCAGGTTGTATTTGTTGGGAGAAATGTAGGTGGTATCTATGGTATTCAGTTTGGCACCGGCTTTTTTGATTTCTTCTCCGGTGAATTTGATGGAACGGACAATGCCGTCGGTCAGACTGCTTAATGACAGTCGGGGAGAAGCCACAGGAGCCGGTTCATTGATTGACATGCTGTCTTTCTTCTCTATCTGAGCCATGGTGTGAGTCGGATAGAGAAGGAGTATAGACAGTATGGTCAACAAGGAGAGTGGTTTCACCCCAAATAATAATGTATTGGTTAAAGTTTGTTCAGAATGCGGTCCATTACCCAGTTGGTAGGAGTGGCACTGACTCCGTCGCAGGTGCAGACTGCCTTTCCTTGCAGATGCTCTACTACCGCTTTAATCAAAGGGAGCTGTACATGAGGAGGGTTAGGAGGCAGGATTTCTTCACGTCCGCGTTCTGTATGCAAGGCTATCGGGTCGTAGGTGAAGACGGAGAAGCAGATCATGCCTTTGTCTCCGATAATTTCAATACGGTCTTCCTTGGCGGAGTCGTGGGCTACAAAGCACCAGGAACCTGAGCCCGGCAGACCGGAGTCAAACTTGAAGCAGGCACTGATTGTATCTTCAGCTTCATACAGCCCGCCACGGTTGGATTTGTAGCCTTCTGCTTCGAGAATACATCCGAACATATCCTGCAATAAATCAAGCTGATGGGGGGCAAGGTCGTAGAAATAACCTCCACCTGCAATATCGGGTTGCACACGCCACGGCAAATTCTTGGTGTTGTAGTCGAGTGCACGCGGGGGCTGTGCAAAACGAATCTGCACGTTGATAACGTTACCGATTTCACCTTCCTCCACCAACTGGCGGACTTTTTGGAAGTAGGGCAGGTAGCGGCGGTAATAGGCTACGAAGCAAGGCACTCCGGTCTCTTTCGAGATACGGTTGATTCGTGCGCAGTCTTCATAGCTGGCAGCCATCGGCTTCTCGATGTACACCGGTTTGCCGGCCTTCATTGCCATGATGGCAAATGTGGCATGCGAAGAAGGAGGAGTAGCGATGTAAATGGCATTCACATCTTCGTCTCCAATTAACTCTTGTGCGTCGGTGTACCATCGGGGTATCTGATGGCGTATGGCGTAGGATTTGGCTTTTTCTTCGTCGCGGCTCATGACGGCAACCACCCGTGAGCCTTCTATCATGTTAAAAGCGGGTCCGCTTTTCTTTTCGGTGACTTCACCGCATCCGATGAATCCCCAGTTTACTTTATCCAGTTTGATCATAGATGAGTGGTTTTAGTGAAAGTATTTTTTATATAATTTCTGATAGTCTTCGCTTTTCATGTACTCGTCGAGCCATTGGTTCAGGCTGTCGAGCAGAATGGGAGAATGTTTGGCTACTCCCCATGCGTAGAATTGGGTGAAACTGATATCTGTATCAATATCCAGGTTGGGATATAGGTGCATGTTTGCCTTGGCAATGTTCTCGTCGCACACGGCATAGTCAATATCTCCTCCGGAAACCATGGCCATGAGTTGTTCAGGACCGTATTGTTCTATTTCCTGAATGTAGATGGTGTCGGCTATCTCGCTGATGAGGTTGTGAAGACGCAGCAGGGCAGGAGAGCCTTTGACCACGTGCAGGGTTTTATGTCCTAATTCCAGCTGGTTGTGTATGTACAGACTGTCTTTCCCTTCTTCCGGTTTGCGCTGTACCAGTACCTGTTTGCTGAGCAGCAAAGTGTGACTGAAGAGAAGAGAGTCTTTGGAGCGGGTAGTCACGGTCGTTTCCGTAGCAATCAGGTCGTACTTCCCTTTGTTGAGGCCTTTCAACCGTTCCTCAAAGCTCATTTCTGGAGTGACTTCCAGTTTCAGGTTCTTGGCTTGTGCAAAGGCATTCAGCAGTTCGTAGTCAAAACCCGACAGGCTATCCTTGTCAACATGATAGCTGATGGTGTTGTATTCCGTTACTGCACGGAGGATACCTGACTCGATGATTTCCGGATAGTCGCGCGGTGTGAACTTCGGTTCTTCTTCATGGTGTGAACAGAGCCGGAGTATGGCGACAAGAATAATCAATCCGCCTGCCAGGTATAGAATTTGGTTTCTCTTCATAGGCAGAGAATTAATCAAAGAAGTTCCATGAGAGTCCTACTTTCAGGATACGCGGGTTGAGCGGATAGTGCGGAGCCAGGAAGTAGCTCTTTTCTCCTGTGCGCTGCAGCAGGTTATACATCTGCACGAAGATACGCGTACGTTTCAGGTGCAGGTTGATGTATCCGTTGATGAGAGGGTATCCGCCAAGTTTGTAGCGTGTATCCGGATTTTGCAGGTAGAACTGTCCGATAGCCGGAGCATAGTCGGGTGCGTAATATTGTGTGAAGTACCGCATGTCGGCTCCCATTTCAATGCTCAACACCTTTTTGGCCAGTCCGAACCGGATGTATAGGTCGTGATAGAGCACAAGTTCCGGCAAGGGAAGTACGGTTTCGTTACTGGTCTTTTGGTAGGTGATTTCATTGTCTAAGTGAAGGATGCCCAACTTGAAGTCCTGACGCAGGCTGGCACTGAACACCTGGATGTTTCCGGAATGCTGGCGTACGGCCATGTCGTTCTTGTAGCTGACTACATCGTTGGCGTTGGTATATTTCACTGAAGCATTGTCCAAGTACGTATAGTTGGTGATATTTTCTACTCCTGCCTTCAACTGTGTCCGCCAGCGGTCGATGCTCAGCTTTCCTTCAATGCGTGTACGCATGATTTTACTCAAGTCATTGTCCCACCAGTAATGTTTGGAGTGGAAGTGACGGTAGTAGAACGTAGGATTCAGGTTCTTGATATAGGCATTGGCTTCCAGACGTACGGTGTCGTTGAACAGGCGGAAGTTCAAGTCACCTTGTCCTTCTACACTGAACTGTCCGGCATCTTCTCCAATCATGGCTATTTCACCCAACACATTGTAGTGCAGTGTCTTTCCCTGTGATTTGATAAGCTGGCCTCCGATAGACAATACATTTTCCTTGTGAGTTGTCGGAATGCGTCGTCCGGGTGTGCCGGTAATGGTATCTGTCAGCGTAAAGTTACGATGTTCAAAGCTGGCAAAGACGGTCAGTCCGGCTTTGGCCCATTTGTTGAATCCTTCCCGCAGGGCAATGCCGACGGTGTTCTTGATAGAGAAGTTTTTGGTGATGTCCAGTGAATCCTTTCCCAGGTAGTTATGTTCAAAGTATTCTTCATTCTGGTCAACGTCATAAGACACGTATTTTCTGCGGTTGATGTCTACGTTGACGGTATGAATGAAGCTGGTTACCGGTACGAATACTTCTTTGGTAATCGTATCGTTTTCAGTCGTTTCATCGCGATAGAATCCCAAGTTATACCGATGAGTCAGAAAGGCATGGTATCCGGTATTGTTGTTCCAGATATTCGACAGATTGGTCGGGATAGAATACGTTTCGTAGGTCCGGTTTCCTTCGGCCATCTCCAGCGGGTTGGTGATGTAGCGGTCGTCCGTGATAC
>ENA-OWPN01000174-OWPN01000174.1-human-gut-metagenome-genome-assembly--contig:-NODE-174-length-113684-cov-8.983851_pt1 | contig 113684 bp, 110 predicted proteins | sample MGYA00248266_ERZ651850 | MGnify/ENA primary metagenome ERZ651850 (study PRJEB26924, sample SAMEA4378296) | human gut metagenome | biome: human gut; feature: human-associated habitat; material... | reverse complement strand
GACAGGCGCCAGCCTGCCTGCGTTCAATTTATACAATCTGACGAAAAATCTGACTGCGCAATCGCACAGCAATAATTATGCGGTATTGCCTTAAGGCAGACGCTTTAAAATAATGGATTATATACAGTGAAACGGATTTCAACGCTTTTTTGACATACAGAAAGGAGTTTTTTGCATGGCATTTTTAAGCTCGCTTAATATAGCCGCATCGGGCATGGCAGCGGAAAGACTGCGTCTTGATGTAATTTCGCAGAACGTTGCGAACGCAAAAACCACCAGAACGGAGGACGGTACGCCGTACAGAAGGCAGGTCGTACTGTTCAGCGAAAACAAGGGCTTCAACTCTGTGCTTGAGGAAACTATAGCAAAGAGAAAAGAAAAAATAGCAGGGGGAGTGCCTGCGAATACTGTTTCTGCGACTAAAAACAAGGGCGTTCTTGTTACTGAGATAGTCGAGGACGAAACACCGCTCACACCGGTCTATGACCCGACACATCCCGACGCAGACGAGAACGGCTATTACTATCTGCCGAACGTTGACGTAGCGGAGGAAGAGATGGACGCTATGGCGGCTACACGTTCGTATGAAGCCAACCTTGCTGTGCTGAACGCTGTGAAATCAATGGCGCAGACAGCACTCAGCATAGGAAACAACTAACGATACCCGAAAGGAACTGATATAAATGTTTATAGTACCGCTTACAAGCAGTATCACCCCTATGGAAACGATGAGTCAGAAAAAGCAGACCGAAAGCACAGATGACGGCGAAGCAACGTTCTTTGATGTTTTTGAGTCGCTTGTAAAAAACGTCAAGGAAACCGACGCACAGGTACAGAAGGATTCTGTCGATCTTATGCTCGGCGATGTGGACGATCTTGCACAGATACAGGTAAATCTCGAAAAGGCGGCTACCGCTGTGGATCTGCTTGTTACTGTCAAGAACAAGGCTGTTGACGCATACAACGAGATAATGCGTATGACCGTCTGATCAATACTGATCTACACTTCAAGGGAAGGATACATATATAGATGAAGGATAAGCTCTCCGCTTTCTGGAGCGGATTCAAAGATAAATGGAGCTCGCTTGCGAAAAATCTGCGGATATTCATAATAACTGCGATATCGGTAGTAATAGTTGCCGCAATAGTGCTTGCGATAGTGCTTAATCAGAAGGGATATACGGCTATTTATACCGGACTTGACAGTGAGGAAAGCTCGCAGGTCGTTTCGGCTATAAACGAGCTTGGAATAACGGACGTAAAAATGGGTACGGACGGCAGTATCTCTGTACCGAGCGACCAGGCGGACAATGTAAGAATGCAGCTCAGTATACAGGGATACCCCAAGTCAACGTTCAACTTTGACGTATGGAACAGCGGCATAGGTATATGGTCGACCGACACCGAAAAGAAGGTGCTTCAGATACAGCAGTTACAGACGCACCTTATGAAAGCCATCAACACCATAAGTGCGGTCAAGAACTCTTATGTTATAATCACTATGCCGGAGAACAGCAATTATGTTATCTCCACGGACAACGAAGAACCGAGAGTCAGCGTAAAGCTCGATCTAAAGAACGGCGCACAGCTTACGAGCGATCAGGTCGAGGGTATCTATGCACTGGTGCTGAACTCTTTGCCGGGTCTTGAGCGTGAAAACATATCAATACTCGACTCGGACGGCAAGCTGCTCAGCGGTGAGAACACGACCGTTGAGGAGGACGTGCTGTACCAGTCAAGGCTGAACTTCCAGGAGCAGATGCAGAGCCTGCTCAAGAGCCAGCTCAACGACACGCTGAAAAAGCTGTACAAGGACTACACGATAAACGTAAACGTAAAGCTCAATTACGATAACTCAAAGTCGGAATATACCATCTACACGCCGTCTGTAGCAGAGGACGGCACATCGGGCGGTATGATAGAAAGCTCAACAAAGAACGAGGGCTGGGGCGGTATAGGCTCGCTGTCGGGCGTTGTAGGCACAACAAGCAACAGCGACATTTCACCGAACTATCCGACTATCACGGGCGACGGCGATAACCAATATTACTATCAGAACAGTATTACCGTAAAGCGTCTTGTAAACACAGAGATAAGACAGCTCGAAAAGAACGGCTATTCGGTAGATAAAATAACGGCGGCTGTAACGGTAGATCAGATCAATATGCTTGAAGCGGACAAGGAACAGCTCCGTGAAGTAATTGCGTTTGCTATCGGTGCAGACGTTGCAAATGTTACGGTTGCAAACTACCCGTTTGTTATAAACGGCAACAACGGCACTAACGGCAACAGCAATACGATAAACAGAGGCGGAAGCGTTGACTGGACGGTTTATATCATACTCCTGCTCGGACTTCTTGTGCTTGCACTGCTTATCGTAGCTATCCTTACAAGCAACGCAAAGAAGAAGAAACGTGCAAAAGCAAGAGCCAAGGCGGCTGCCGCACAGGCAGCGGCGGCACAGGCGGCGCAGGAATCAGCCGCTCTCAGCTTTGAGCCTCAGCCTCAGCCGGACGAAGAATTCAACATACAGCACCTTGACGACTATGACGACGAGTCAAAGAGTGCGGTTCTCAAGAAGGAAATCAAGGATTTCTCACGCACAAATCCCGATGTCGTTGCCCAGCTCATACGTTCTATGATGAAAAACGGCGAATGATATTGACAGCATAAAGGAAGGATATATATGGAGGCACTCACCAGCGCACAAAAGGCGGCGATAATCATAAGCTCTATCGGTACGGAAAATGCGTCCGAGGTATTCAAGCACTTCTCCGACGAGGAGGTAGAGCAGATCACGCTTGAAATAGCAAGAATGAACTACTACCCTATGGAAGTGGTGGACAGCGTTCTTAACGAGTTCTATGAGCTTTGCCTTACCCAGAAGGTAATATCCGAGGGTGGTGTGGAGTATGCCCGTGACATACTTGAAAAGGCATTCGGTCCGCAGACGGCACAGGCGCTGTTTGAAAAGATAACAAAGCAGTTCCAGACAAAAGCGTTTGCATTTGTCCGCAAGGCAGACTATAAGAACCTGCTTGCAATGGTACAAAACGAGCATCCGCAGACAATTGCGCTGATACTTTCTTACGCAAGGAGCGATCAGGCATCGGCTATTTTAAGCGAACTGCCCAAGAAAACAAGGATAGATGTAGTCGAGCGTATGGCTAAGATGGACAGGGCATCGCCCGATGTCGTAAAGTCTATAGAGCGCACGCTTGAAAAGAAGTTCGACAATCTTGTTACCGCCGACACCACAGAGGTCGGAGGTATAGACTATGTTGCGGAGGTCATGAACAACGTAGACCGTGCAACAGAAAAATACATATTCGACGAACTGACGCTGAGAGATCCGAAGCTGGCAGACGATATACGCTCAAAGATGTTCGTATTCGAGGATATAGTAACTCTCGACAATATGGCTATACAGGCATTTATACCGGAGGTCGATTCAAAGGATCTTGCGGTTGCTATCAAGGGTTCTACTCCCGAGGTCGCAGAGTGCATCTATGCAAATATGTCTACCCGTATGCGTGAAAGTGTACAGACAGACGTTGAGTATCTTCACAATGTCCGTATGCGTGATGTTGAGGAGGCTCAGCAGAGGATCGTATCCATCATACGCAGACTTGAGGACGAGGGTACTCTCGTTATCTCAAAGGGCAACAAGGAAGACGAAATCATCGCATAATACGAAAGCGAGGAATATATTTTGGCAGGCGTATTCAAGGCGGGTCGGGGCGGTTATTATCCCGTACAGCCTACAACAGATACAGTTGTTATCGACAACTCAATAAAGGTTAAGCCTGTCGCACCGCAAGCTCCCTTGCAGGAAACAGTGACGGCCGACACCGCAGAAAAGACGGCGGTCGCCGATGAAGCATCGGCAAAGCACAGGCAGGAGCTTGAGCAGGAAAAAGAGAAGATAACAAGCTATTATCGTGAGCAGGGTGAAAAGGCACTTGCCGATGCCCGTGAAAAAGCACAGAGAATACTCAGCGAAACCGAACAGCAGGCGCAGGATTATGCCGCACAAGCAAAGGCACAGGCTGAGGCAATCTTTGAAAAAAGCAGGTCGGACGGCTTTGCGAAGGGTCACGAGGACGGATATGCCGCAGGACTTGACAAATGCCGTGATATGCTCTCGGAGCTGAAAAGGCTCAGCGAGCAGATGGTAAGCGACAAGGCGGAGCTTTTTGACAGCTACGAGGTCGAGATATTCGACACGGTAATGGAGATAGTAAACCGCATAACGCTGAATTCTCTCGGTCAGAAGGACAAGGCGGTCGTCAAGAAAACGATAAAGGAAGCGGGAAAAAGCTTCCGTGGCAGTGAATATGTAAAGCTGACCTTATCAAAGACAGATGTCAGCGAGGAGATGGCGGCGGATACCGACTATTTCAAAAAGCTGTTCACAAATGTAAAGAACGTGGAGGTCGAGGTGCTTAAGGACGCACCGAGCGGTACTGTTATAATTGACAACGGCAGTGAAATTACCGATGCCGGAATACAGACACAGCTCAAGATGATAGAGGAGCTGGGCAGAGGAAAGTACCGCAGAGCGCCGTCAAGAAAAAAGGCCGGGAAGCAGGAGGAACCTGCGGCACAGGCAGAAACCGACAATGACGGCGGCGAAGAACAAAGCGAATAACTCCCTTATTTGAAAGGACTTTAACATGGATCTCGGCGGATTTCTGACAGAACTCAGAACTACCGATACATATAAGTATCTGGGTAAAATTGAAAAGATAGTCGGAATGACGATCGAGGCGAGCGGACCGCTGTGCAGTATAGGCGATGTGTGCCGTATCTACACAAAGGATATGAAGTCGCATATCCCTGCCGAAGTGGTGGGATTCAACGAGCATAAGGTACTGCTTATGCCGTATACCGACCTTGAGGGCATAGGTCCGGGCAGTATAGTTGACAACACCGGCGACAAGCTGAACGTAAGAGCAGGCGACAAGCTGATAGGAAGAATAATCGACGCACTGGGAAATCCGCTTGATGACGGAGAGCCGATCGAATATACAGACACCGTGCCTATAGCGGGCATTCCTGTAAATCCGCTCACCAGACCGAAAATACACGAGCCTATAGAGCTTGGCGTAAAGGCGATCGACGGACTTCTCACAATGGGCAAGGGGCAGAGAATGGGTATCTTTGCAGGCTCAGGCGTAGGCAAGTCAACGCTTATGGGTATGATCGCACGAAAGGTAAAGGCCGATCTCAACGTTATAGCGCTTGTAGGCGAGCGTGGCAGAGAGGTAAGAGAATTTATAGAAAACGACCTCGGAGAAGAGGGTATGGCAAGGTCGGTCGTTGTTGTCGCAACATCGGATCAGCCTGCGATGATGAGAAATAAATGTCCTATGACGGCTACGGCTATAGCGGAATATTTCTGCTCACAGGGCAAGGACGTTCTGCTGATGATGGATAATCTTACACGTTTTGCTATGGCACAGCGTGAGATAGGTCTTTCGACAGGCGAGCCTCCTGTTGCAAGAGGCTATACCCCGTCAATATACGCCGCAATGCCGAAACTGCTCGAAAGGGCGGGAAACTTTGAAAAGGGCAGTATAACGGGAATTTATGCTGTGCTTGTTGAGGGTGACGATACAAACGAGCCTATATCGGATACCGTAAGAGGTATAATTGACGGACATATAGTACTGAGCCGTAAGATAGCGGCGCAGAACCATTATCCTGCGATTGACATACTGCCGAGCATCTCACGTCTTATGTCGGCAATTGCAGACCCGGAGCATAATAAAGCGGCAGGAAAGCTGAGAAATCTGCTTGCGCTTTACAACAACAACGCAGACCTTATCTCGATAGGAGCGTACAAGAAGGGTACAAACCCGGCTCTTGACGAGGCGATAAAGAAGATAGACAAGATAAACGATTTTCTGATGCAGGGAATGTACGAATCATTCTCGATGGAGGATACCATAAAGCTGTTAAAGGCGGCGGTTTCCTGATATTAATGCGATATGAAGAAGTTTAATTTTACATTGCAGTCGCTGAAAAAGTACAACGATCAGGTGCTTGACAGCGAGAAATCAATACTCGGCAGACTAAGGGCGGAGCTTGCGGAAATGCAAAGCGAGCTTGACGCAAAGGTGGCTGAGTACGAACAGAGCATAGACAAGCTGAACGCACTTGTGAGAGGCGGTACTACCGCTATGAGATTGTCGCTGCACAAGAAATATGTTTCCTCTTTGCAACAGGACATATATCGCATAAAAGGGCTTATGGCGCACAAGCGTGAGGAAATCGAGAATCAGCTTCAGAAAGTAATTGACGCTACAAAAGAGGTTTCTAAGCTTGAAAAGCTGGAGGAAAAACAGCTTGAGGAGTACAGATACGCCTCGCAGAAGGAGCAGGAGCAGATCATAGAGGAATTTGTGACAAACGGCTCTTCAAACGGAGGTAATACGCCGTAAATTGTTGACATATAGTTCGAAATGTGTTACAATACAAGGTGGAAAGCTGTGCAATTTTCATAAATTTTAACGGTTCAAACCCGTTAAATATATAAAAGTTGTTAAAAAGCATATATTGCTTTTGACAATGAATAGCTCTGAAAGGGGGTGAGATATGATGAATGGGACAGCAGTATTGCCTGCCGTTGTTACAACGTTTGCAGGCAATGCCGCCACAATCTCGGCAGGTAGCGTACAAAACGGCTCAGCAAGCGGTACTGCCGGAGGTTTCTCCGATACGCTCGGTGCTATGGTAACAAGCGGTCAGCAGTGCAATATGAACTCGGCCGTGCGAATGAACGCCGATAATAAGGCTGTTATGAACGGTGAGATATTAAGCGGACTGAACGAGCTTGAGCAGAATGCACAGGAACTGAAGGAACTGCTTAAAACAGCCGAGCTTGCAGGATATCTGCAAGGCGGTACGATGCAGTTTTACGCTGATGTAATGCAGACGGACAACAGCGAGCTTATGCAGATCATGACCGGTCTTGAGGTCAGCAGTCCGATAGGCGATGTGTTATCCGAAGAAGGTGCTTTCAGCAAAGTTTCAGCCGTAAATGATGTTAATACGGCTCTCGGTTTACAAAACGGAGAGATTTCCGCCGTAAATGATTTTGCGAGTGAAATTCAGATGAATAACAGTGACTCTGCGGATACTGTAAACCAAACGAACGTCAAAGCGGCAATCGCTTCAGACAGCATTGCCGGCGAAAATGCTGTGGCTGCAACGGCTGACAAGTCAGACGCTTTTGCAAGCGTGGCTGTCGGAAATGCCGAAAAGTCTTCAGATGCGGATAATATACGATCTGAGGCGGATATGATTTCTATCGAAAAGACCGATTTTGTCGATAAGATGGGCTTTATCGGGAAAACAGGCAGGCAGGAAACATCTGGTATAAAAGCGGACAGTATAAGAGCGGATAGTCCTGAGGCTGTAAAGGCTGAATTTACGGTAACGTCATACGAAAAATACGGCGACAACAGCGTAAAGCAGGATATACAGACGCAGGAGGACAATGCTCCGAGAATGGCATTTGCCAAGAGGAACATCGAGAGCAAGAGCGATGAACTGAGGGCAATAGCCAAAGGAAACGAGGTTACTAAATCTGACAGCGACCTTGAAACCGAGCAGAAGGTCACCGATAAAAATGCGGTAAGCGATATGCTCGCAAAGGGCAGTGACGTATTTGCAAGAACAGAAAGCCGTTATGACGAAAACGGGCAGGAGGTCCGCACTCTCAGAGTACCGATAAGCGATATGGCTGAGTTTGTGAGCGAACACGCACCTAAGGCAAACGGCAGAAGCACGCTTACAGTTGTGCTTACACCCGAAACGTTGGGCAAAATCACAGTTCGTATGGCAAATGAGGGCGGAAAGCTCACGGTTGAGATACTGACGGAAACTCAGGCGGCGAAGGAGCTTTTACAGGCAAAGTCACAGCAGCTTGCGTATGCGCTGAAGAATGACGATGTGGAGCTTACCTCGTACAAGGTGGAAACCTCGCAGGCGGAACTTTTCCAGAGAGATTTTGACGGTAGCAGTAAGAACCCTTACAGACAGCAGTCGCACAGTCAGCAGAAGAATGACACGGACGACTTTGAAAATCTGTTGGGGGAGATTCAGACGATGGACTGATTTTTTATCGGTCGGACTGACATGAAAGGATAACAGATGGCAGACATTTCAAGTCTTCAGAGTGTACAGTCAAATCACGAAAAGTATAAGGACCTTTTCAAGAATTCGGGCAAGAACGATACGATAAGCACAGATACGTTCTTCAGTCTGCTTATGGCGGAAATGAGCAATCAGGATCCGCTTGAGCCTACGTCCAATACCGAGTTTGTGTCGCAGATGGCACAGTTCACGGCATTACAGGCACAGCAGGACAATCTGAAGTACAGTATGTCAAACTATGCGGCAGGTCTTGTAGGCAAGACACTTACAATGAATGCGCAGAGCGACGACGGAACGCTTTTATCGGGCGTATGCACCGGAGTAAACATCAGCGGAAGCGATGTTAAGGTAGTAGTTGACGGCAAGCAGTACGATTTATCGGCGGTAAAGGCGATAAGCGATACGGTAAGCAAGGGTACGTTACATACGATGACCGAGGCACTGGGATATGTGGGCAAGGAAGTAACGGTAAAGGTACTCGGCGACGACGGCAAATTCTACTACGCAAAGGGCAAGGTCGAGTCGGCAGAAATGCAGGACGGCGATGCTAAGATCGTGATAGACAATTATCTCTACTCTATTGACGAGATAGTACACGTCAGCGAGGGTACGGGAAGTACGGCTGACAAGAACACGAAAGCTCCGGCAGGAAGTGCCGAGGGCAACAAGTAAATAAAAAGGCGGCAGTGTTATGTTGATAAATGAACTCAAGCTGCGGAATCTGCAGATTTCGACAGGCAACGTTAACACCGCAAAAGCAGGGAATGCTGAAAAGGCCGCACAACAGTCGGGAGGAACATTTGCAGAAGCTCTGCAAAGCGAGCTTGATGCGAGAAACTCGGCGGTAGGCTTTTCGAAACACGCAATGAAGCGTATAGAAAGCAGAAATATCGAGATACTTGACTCGGATATGCTGCAAAGACTTAATGACGGCATTGAGATAGCCGCAGAAAAGGGCAGTAACGAAACACTGGTACTCGTAGACAGGACTGCTTTTGTGGTAAGTGTGAAAAACCGCACGGTAATCACAACTATGTCACAGGAAGATTTAAAAGGAAATATTTTTACGAACATCGACTCGACCGTAATTATGTAATACCGGACCGAAAGGAAGTATTCCTTACCCCGAATGACAGACGGGTAAGAACGGTCGGCACGATGGAGAAAGGAACAGATCATGGTTAGATCTTTATTCTCGGGCGTGTCAGGATTAAAGACACATCAGCAGAAGATGGACGTTATAGGTAACAACATCGCAAACGTCAACACTACAGGCTTCAAGACAAGTGTAACTACCTTCCAGGAGGTATATTACCAGACTAAGAAGAACGGCTCGGCAGGTTCTAACCTCCAGGGCGGTGTAAATCCCTCTCAGGTAGGTTACGGTACTAAGCTGGGCGCTATCGGACAGGTAATGGGACAGTCGGGCTTCACATATTCTGACAGCGTTTATGACTGTGCTTTATCGGGCGACGGATTTTTTCAGGTAATGGACGAAGCCGGTAACATCTTCTATTCAAGAGCAGGCGTTTTCAACGTTGATAACGCAGGAAACCTCGTTGACTCAAACGGTAATATGGTACTCGGCGTAAGCGGTGACGCAACAGGCGTTGACGCATCTTCAAACAGAATTACATTTGTAGTTCCCGAAGTGCTTGACAATGAAGCCAGCTACTCAAAGACAATTACATACAAGGGCGGTACATATCCGCTTACCGTATCGGCAGATACAGCGACACCCGACGGCAACATATCTGTAGGATTTGTTGTAGGCGAAAGCGATTACGCTTATATGAGCGGAAACAAGCTCGTTGTACAGCTTAACGAAAAGAATGATTATACAAACCTCAACGATCTTGAGGACGCTGTGACCCGTGCGTGTGAAAACGGCGGTGTAAGCATTGAGGGCGTACTTCCGCTCCACTTTGAGCTTGATACGGTGCCTCCTGCGGCAGATATTCCTGCAACGACAGCTACCAACACAATGAAGCTGGACGACGGAACAACAAAGGCTTCTCTTACATTTACGACAGTAAACGCAGGAGAATATGCAAACAACTACACGATAAACTTAAGATATTCAAAGAATGCCGCAGATACAACTGCAAAGTGGTCGGACAACGGTCTTACGATAAGCGTTTGCCCCGGTGCTACGGTAGCCGACATACAGGCGGCTGTAGACAAGGCGGCAGGCAGTAACGAGAAGTATCAGCTTAAGGTTACAAGCGCAGACTGGGACGCTGCGAACGGCGCACTTGAAACGCTTCTTGCCACAGACGGCAAGGTAGGTCTTGCAGGCGGCTCGAACAACTTCTACTCTGATATGGTCCAGCTTCTGGGCAATATCAAGATGACAGACGGACGTGTTGCGGCTACGCAGACGGTAAAGGATCTTGACAGCGTATATATCAACGAGGACGGCACTATTTACGGCGTACACAGCGTACACGGCATCATAATGCTCGGCAGAATTGATATTGTTACATTCGATAACCCCAACGGTCTTGAGCAGGTGGGAAGCTCCTACTGGAGAGAAACTCTTTCATCGGGTCAGCCTCAGGTAAACATTGCAGGCGAGAACGGTTCTGCTTCTGTAGTATCGGGTGCGCTCGAAATGTCAAACGTTGACTTGTCGCAGGAATTCTCCGATATGATCATCACGCAGAGAGGCTTCCAGGCAAACTCAAGAATCATCACCACTTCGGACACGATGCTCGAAGAAATAGTAAACCTCAAGCGCTAATGCCCGTGGGGCATAGCAAATTCCGCCGTTCTAAAGGTTTGACAGCGGCGTAACTTTCGTTATCGGCGGGGCGGCAATGTGACGTGGTAATTTCGCCTTTGCGGCTGTGAGCCGCAGGCAATTCCGCCGTTGCGGCTGTGAGCCGCAGCAAATTCCGCCGTTCTAAAGGTTTGATGTCAGCGTAACTTTCGTTATCGGCGGGGTTCAGTTGTTGATGTAAATTACGACTTTGGTTTCATTGCAAAGCTAACAGAGCGTTCATCAAAAGCCAAGAGTTTGGCGGAAATTGCAGGTTTCTGCGATATAAATTCAAGCTTATAAGGGCAGGCGGAGCGTCAGCTCCGCCGGAATGCCCGTTATATTATGCCTGAACGGTTATGATAAACGGCTGTATCTGCATATTCATACAGACGGAATCAATTACAGTGCGGACAATACCGCAAAGGAAGGAAATATATGATAATACTTACAAAGCTCAACGGGGAAAAGTTTATGCTTAATCCCGATCTTATCGAAATAGTGACTGAAAATCCCGACACGGTAATTACCACGAGTACGGGACATTCATACATAGTTGAGCAGTCGATGAACGAGATACTTTCTCTCATCAAGGAGTACAGGCTGTCTGTAAGACGTCAGCGTCCCGAGAGAAATATATAATACCATCAATTTCGATCATTACAGCCGTTGGCTGTGCTATATAAACCCTTACAGGAGGAAATTGTTTTGAATATTACGATCATCATAGGCTGGGTGGTATCATTCAGTCTGGTTACATTCGGTATATTTAACGGCGGTCAGCTTGACTGGTTCATAGATGTACCTTCGCTTGCTATCACAGTCGGAGGTACTATAGGCTGTCTTTTCGCCTCGTTCCCGCTCTCATACCTCAAAAATCTGCCGAAGTATCTGAAGCTGGCATTGTTCCCTAAAAAATTCAATCCGCAAAGCTACATAGAACAGATAGTTGAATTTGCAAAGATCGCCAGAACAAAAGGTCTTATCTCGCTTGAAGACAGTGCGAACAAGTGTGAGGATCCGTTCCTCAAGGAAAGCCTTATGCTGATAGTAGACGCAAACGACCTTGATAAAGTAAAAAGTATGCTTGACGACGCAATAGACTTTATGTGTGAGCGTCACGAAAGAGGCAGACTTTTCTTTGAAAAAGGTATGTCTGTATTCCCCGCATTCGGAATGTTGGGTACTCTTGTCGGCCTTGTAAATATGCTTAAGGGTATGGGTGCAGACTCAAGCAACCTGTCAAGCGGTATGGCGGTTGCGCTTATCACGACCTTCTACGGCTCGCTGTTCTCAAACGTATTGTTTGCGCCGATCGCATCATCGCTGAAGAACAGCCACGAGCAGGAGCTTCTTTGTATGCAGATAATCGAAGAAGGCGTGCTGTCGATTGCGGCAGGCTCAAACCCCAGACTTATTCAGGAAAAGCTCGAATTTATGCTTGCACAGACTGATATAAAGAAGAAGGGCAGCAAGTAACAATATCCGCCTGTTTCCGACAGGACGGGAAATACGGCTGAAGCAAAAGGAATTTAGTATTGAAATAATCGCTGAAATGTGATACAATATATTGGTTAAGCGTCAGAAGAAAGGCGGTGGAGAAAAATGGCGAAAAGAAGAGCCGAAAGCGGCGAAGAAAAGGGTAACTGGCTTGATACCTATGCTGATATGGTTACGCTTCTGTTGTGCTTTTTCGTATTGCTGTACTCTGCATCATCGGTAGACGAAACGAAATGGCAGTACATATATCAATCCTTTACGTCAAGCGGAAGCTATATAAACCCATTCGTAATGGACGAACAGCCGAAGAATAACGCTGCCGATACAAACGGTAATGCCGAAGCTCCCCCGAACACTCAGAACGGCGGTACTACAAGCGAACAGACAGAGGGTCTTCCCTCCGACTTCAATCAGCTTTACAGCTTCTTAAAGACAACAACGGAAAAAAACGATTTAGGTCGGTATGTGTATATTGAGCAGACACCGACAAGAATCTTTATCCGTTTCAACAATACGATAATGTTTGACGGCAACAGTGCGGTGCTGAAGGAAGAAGGCAAGCAGGTACTCAACAAGTTCATGCCCGGTATAAAGGCGGTCAACAAGTATATAAAATCCTGCTCGGTTTCGGGTCATACCGCAAAGGCGGTATCGGATGTCAACGACTGGGATCTGTCGGCGGCAAGAGCGTCAAGCGTTGTAAAATATATGGACTACAACCGCTGTGTTGACAGTGAGAAGTTCACTGTAGAGGGAAAAGCGTGCTATACGCCTATTGCCGACAACTCAACGGCTGAGGGCAGAGCGGCGAACAGACGTGTAGAGATTATGATAGTGAGAGCGCAGCTTGACACTACCTCGCAGGCTGTCATAGACGATATTCTGAAATACGAATACAGGCTGAACGGTGCGAACACAGATCCTTATGAACGCAACGACAACAACAGCTCAGACGTCAACAGCGACGTTGTAAACGAAATAATCGACAATATGGAAAGCAAGTATGACAATAACTCGGGCGACGGCAACAACAGCACAAACGCCGCAGGGCCGAAATACGAGCCGTCATATACGGGCATTCCTACAGATATACTGACATCGGCACCGACCGAAACGTCAGAATAAGAGAAAACAGAAAGGGGGGCGAATTTTTGGCTGATACCCTTACGCAAGAACAAATAGACGCAATGCTGTCAAGCGTACTTTCGGGCGGAGATACCGCATCGCTTGACACGCACGAAGAAAAGGAAGAAATCAAGGAGTACGACTTCCGTACTCCGAAGAAGTTCACTAAGGAACAGATAAAGATACTTGAGAGGATATTCGAGAATTATTCAAGGCATCTTTCATCTTACATAACGGGTCTGTTAAGGCTGTACTGCAAGGTTTCGCTTGCAAGCATAGAGGAACAGAAGTATTTTGAGTTCAGCAACGCTCTTCCGGATTATACGATAATGGGTATTGTCGATCTCGGCATAGAGGACGATGATATTGAGGAAAGCAATGCGGTTTTACAGCTGTCAAACTCGCTCACCTTTACAATGATCGACCGTATGCTCGGCGGCAGAGGTACATATCAGGATACCGACAGAGATTTTACGGAAATAGAGATAAACGTAATGCGTGGCATTGTTGAACGCTTTACCTCGCTTATGTCGCAGGCGTGGGACGGATATGTTGATACCAATCCGAAGCTGGAATCAATAGAAACAAACTCAAGGGTAATATCCGCCGCAGACGCCGACGAAACAATGATCATCGTTGCGATGGAGGTAACGGTAAACGATTCAAAATCCATAGTGTCGTTCTGTATGTCGGCAATTACTATGGATCAGATAATGAAGAAATTCTCGGCTAAGTTCAGCTCGGGCAAAAGGGCAGGAAGTCCCACTAAGGAAACGGAGCGTAAGGAAAACCTTATGTCAACGCTTTCGCAGTCGGAGCTTACTGTTACGGCGGTGCTTGACGATACAATGCTCACGCTCCGTGACGTTCTGAATCTGCAGGTAAATGACATAATACCGCTGAACAAGCCGATTACCGACAACGTACAGCTTAAAGTGGGAAGCACCTGCTGGTTTGACGGAAAACTCGGTACGCTGAACGGAAAGAAAGCGTTCAGGATTGATAATATACTAAAGAATTGAGGTAAGGCAAATGGGAAAACTGACCACTCTGTCGGAGTTGCAGCTTGACGCTATCGGCGAGATAATGAATATCAGTATGGGAAGTGCGGCTACCGCTGTTTCCGAGCTGCTCAACGCCAAAGTGTGGATCACTACGCCGAAGGTAACCGTAGTTCAGGCATCAGAGCTTAACTACGACAGACTTGAACCTGCGATATGCGTAAAGATCGAGTACATAAAAGGGCTTTCCGGCTCAAACCTGATGATCTTAAAGCAGGACGATGTACAGCTGATACTTAATCAGCTTATGGGCAAGCCGCCCGTTATATCTCCTGATTTTGAGTTTGATGAGCTGAATATCAGTGCGGTAAGCGAAGTAATGAATCAGATGATGGGAGCTTCTTCTACGGCTCTGGCGGAATTTCTGGGTATGGGTATTGATATATCGACACCTACTCCGTACATTCTCAGCGAGGTAAATATTGCCGACCTGCAGAATTATGAGCAGACGGATATGGTTGCCGCTATCAATTTTGACCTTACCATTGACGGTGTTATAAAATCGGAATTTATATCGGTGCTTGATATAGATCTTGCGGCAACGCTTGCCGACAGAATGATCGGCGGTGCGACATCTCCCGAACCGATTGCGACAGAACCTGCACCTGTACCTGCTCCGGCTCCTCAGCCTATTCCACAAGTGGAACCCGTTCAGCAGGCGGCTCCTGTTCAGCAGGCAACACCCATGCCGCAGGTAGCACCCGTTCAGCAAGCGGCTCCTGTACCGCAAGCGGCACCCATGCCACAGGTAGCACCTGTGCCGCAGGCTGATATGTATGCACAGCAGGGATACTACGGATACCCGAATCCTGCTATGAATCCTGCAATGTACGGTCAGCCGGTACAGCCTGTTATGCAGCCTCAGCCGGCAGTAAACTACCGTAATGCTCAGCTTGCACAGTTTGAGAACTTTGAAGCTCCGCTCGGCTCGGAACAGAAAGAAAACTTACAGCTCCTTATGGACGTACCGCTTCAGATTTCTGTCGAGATAGGCTCGACAAGAAAGAAAATCAAGGATATACTTGAGTTCTCACAGGGTACTATCATAGAGCTTGAAAGACAGGCAGGCGCACCCGTTGACGTTATGGTAAACGGAAACCTCATCGCAAGGGGCGACGTTGTTGTTATCGACGATAACTTTGCGGTAAGAATAACGGAAATAGTAAAATCGAAATTTATGGACAGCCTCGGTAAAGGCGAATAACATATAATAAAACAGGGATACGAAAGGAAACCTTACACTTATGGATAAGAAGATATTACTTGTAGACGATGCGGCATTCATGCGTATGCTTATCCGCAACACACTTACGACAAACGGCTACACAAATATACTTGAGGCGGCTGACGGCGAAATAGCGGTTTCGACATATTCCGCAGAGAAGCCCGACCTTGTTATAATGGATATAACAATGCCCAACAAGACCGGTATCGAGGCACTCAAGGAAATCAAGGCTATGGATCCCGGCGCAAAGGTCGTAATGTGCAGTGCTATGGGTCAGGAGGCTATGGTAGTAGAGGCTATCAAGCTCGGCGCACTTGACTTCATCGTAAAGCCGTTTAAGGCTGAAAGAATACTTCAGACCGTTAAGAAAATACTTGACTGATGGAATACGTACAGCTTGTATGCGCGCTTATCGGCGTACTTGCACTGATTTTTCTGTTCTTCTGGGTACTGAGAAAGGTAAACAAAGGGATACTGAGCGCAAGCGGAAAACGGCTCAAGGTGCTTGACCGTGCCTCGCTCGGCGGTGAAAAATCGGTGGTTGTCGTGAGCGTTGCAGGAAAGTGTATGGTGCTTGGCGTGACTGCCGGCAGGATAGACAAGATTGAGGATCTGTCAATCACGGAAGAAGAATATATGTCTGAGCTTTATCCTGAGGGAAGCGGAAGGCAGGATAACTTCTTCGCCGCCTTCAGTGACGCAATGGCTAAAAACATAAAGAATATGAGAGGGAAGAAAGCCCGCCGTGACGAAGAATCGGATTACGGCGATGAGTTTCCCGATGTTCGCAAAACCGATGACGGAACAAATTCCGATGACAAAAAATTCTGACGAGAGGAACACGGAGTCGAAATGACAAGAGCTTTTGGTCTTACGATTAGAAAAATGTTTATCGACAACAAGCGGATTTTTATCCGCTTTATCGTGTCTTTAACGGTATGTATCGCACTTATCGGTGTGCTGTGCAGTGTAACGGCATTTGCGGCGGATAACAATGCGTCAGGCAACGCAGGTACGACATCCGCAATTACCGATACAACATCTGGCAATACATCAGGCGGTACGGAATCTGCAAGCTCATCGGTGATGAAGGATCTTATCGGGGTGGACGGCTCGCAGTCGCTTGAGGTAATACTGCTTGTGACCGTGCTTTCGCTTGCGCCGTCGCTTCTCGTGATGATGACCTCGTTTGCGAGAATCATTATCTGCTTCAGCTTTTTAAGAACGGCAATGCAGACGCAGTCCACGCCGCCTAATATGGTGCTTACGGGATTGTCGCTTTTCCTTACGATATTCATAATGTGGCCTGTTTTCTCGGAGATAAACGAAACGGCATATCAGCCGTATGCGGCAGGCGAGATGACAATGGAACAGGCTATCGATGCCGCAGGAAAGCCGCTCAAGACTTTTATGCTCAAGCAGACCACGAATGACGATATGAAGTTTTTTCTGGATCTAAAGGGTCAGAGCATGAGCGATGTCACAGGCGGTGCGACAGACAATATAACACTTGAAAACTACAGCGAGAAGCTGGGCTTTGAAACAGTAATTCCCGCTTTTATAGTAAGCGAGCTGAAACGTGCGTTCCAGATGGGCTTTCTGATATTCATACCGTTCCTTGTTATCGACCTTGTAGTATCGTCGACGCTTATGGCAATGGGTATGATGATGCTGCCGCCGGCGATGATTTCGCTGCCGTTCAAGATAATACTTTTCGTGCTTGTAGACGGCTGGCAACTGATGGTCGGAACGATCGTTAGCTCGTATAATTTGTAGCATAATATTCCTTGAAGGGAGGGCTTGATTTGACACAGGATATAGCAATGGAGGTCTTTACCGCCGCACTTGTTCTTGCGCTTAAATTAGGCCTCCCTGTTTTAATAGCCGCAGTTGTTATAGGTCTTATCATAGCGATATTACAGGCGGCAACGCAGGTACACGAGCAGACGCTCTCGTTTGCTCCCAAAGCCATAGTGGTTGCAATCGTACTGCTGTTGTTCGGTCCGTGGATGATGAACAGCTGTATAGAGTTCTTCAACTACGTATTCGGTCTTATGGCAACGGTTGGTGCAACATGACGCTAAGCGATGTGTGGGATATGATCCTGAATAATTTTCTCGGCTTTCTGCTGATAATGTGCAGGGTGTCGGGAATATTCAGCTTTAACCCTATATTCAGCCGTTCAAATTTTCCCGTAAGACTGAGAGCAGGCACAACGATAGCGCTTGCTGTACTGTTTGCCTCGTCTATGGGAACTATAAAATATGAGCCGACCGGCATATTCATGATGCTGTTCGATATGATGAAGGAGCTGGGGCTGGGGCTTATACTCGGCTTTATGGTGAATCTCATACTGGCGGTGACTATTTCCGCAGGTGAGCTTATCGACTATCAGACGGGTCTTTCTATGGCAAGAGCGATGGATCCTGCGACCGGTGTGTCGATGCCCCTTTTTGCAAACGTTTATTACTATATGTTCATTCTGTATTTCTTTCTGACGAATGGACACTTGTCATATATAAAGCTGTTTCATATATCGTATGAAACGCTTCCGATAGGATTTTCGGGATTCACGGCGGACGTGCCGTGGGCGCTTGTAACGTACTTTTCGACCGTACTTACGCTGGCGGTAAAGCTCGCCGCACCGATCATCGCTATCGAGTTTATCACCGAAATATGTCTTGGTGTGCTGATGAAGGCTGTACCGTCAATTCATATCTTTGCGCTGAACATTCAGCTTAAGGTGCTTATCGGTCTTGCGGCGGTGCTGATAATGGCTCAGCCTATGTCGGACTTCATCGAAAAGCTGATGGGCATTATGTGGCAGAACCTCTACGGTCTGCTCGGCATGATGGGTTCTTAGGAGGGTAAATGGCAGGCGAAGAAAAAACCGAAAAAGCCACCCCGAAAAAGCGTAAGGATACCAGAAAAAAGGGCGAGGTACTGCAGAGCAAGGAAGTTGCGGTTGCGGTTTTCGTGGTGGGAATATTCGCATTTCTTGCGATATTCGGAAACTATATGTTCCAGATGCTTTTAAACTTTATGGAGCAGTCGATGTCATCTATTGACAAGACGGGCAATACCGTAGAGTTTGCGATGAGCGTATTCTGGAAGGTGGCTATAATCTGCGTCTGTACCGTAGGTCCGATACTGGCGGTGGGGGTTGTACTGAGCGTACTGCCCGTAATCGTTCAGACAAAGGGACTTTTCAGTATGGAGGCGATGAAGCCGAAATTCAGCAGATTGAATCCGTTTACGGGTATCAAGCGGTTGTTTTCGATGCAGGCGCTTGTGGGACTTGTAAAGGGACTTATCGAGATAATCGTAGTAGTCGCTATACTGTACTTTCAGGTAATGGACAGGATAAACGAGTTCAAAAAGCTGATAGATACAGATGTAATAAAGATAGTTGCATATATAAGCGAAACGGCGATGAGCCTTATTGTAACGATATTCGTTATGCTTGTATTTGTGGCGGCGGCAGACTATGTTTTCCAGTGGTGGTCATTTGAGAAAAAGCTCAAGATGTCAAAGCAGGAGGTCAAGGACGAGTACAAACAGCTCGAAGGTGACCCACAGATAAAGGGCAAGATAAAGCGTAAACAGCAGGAAATGGCACAACAGCGTATGATGCAGGAAGTGCCGTCCGCAGATGTGGTTGTCCGTAACCCTACTCACTATGCGGTTGCTCTTAAATATGACCGCAAGACAGCCTACAGAGCGCCTGTTGTTGTGGCAAAGGGTACAGATGCACTGGCACTGAGGATAGTTGCAGTGGCTGAGGAGCATAATGTATATATCACTGAAAACCGTCCGCTCGCAAGAGGGCTTTACGAGGCGGTAGACATAGGTCAGGAGATACCGAGAGAGTTTTACACAGCTGTGGCAGAGGTGCTGGCGATGGTATATGAGGAACAGCATAAGACGTTGCCACCGAGAGAACGATAAGCAAACAGCGAGACTGTTTGCAGCTGTGAGCCGCTACAAATTCCGCCTTTGCGGCTGTGAGCCGCAACAAATTCCGCCTTTGGAAATGTTGCGATTTGGCGACAGGTGGCAAAACGGCGGGTTTTAACAACTAAGTCAACACTACTTGGCTTATGAGTGCTTTGCGGTTTCACATCCTTGCGAAACTTCGGGCATCCGTGCCGTGCCCCTCACGATAAGGAATTTCTTTTCAGAAATGATATTAAAAATACACAGTGCGAGTTTTGCGAGGGTGGCAGTAATAAGCTAAGGTTCTACTGCTTTTGCAAGGTTTGTGAGAATTATAGGTTAGGTGCAACGGGAGGGGCGAGCCCCTCCCCTACGAAAAAGAAAATATGTCAGTGCAAAAATTGCACAATTGATATAAAAACGGACAAGCAAAGTCCGGGCAGAGAAAGAGAAAGAACAAAAAAGGAGCGGTGCGAATGGTTAAAAAGATGATGACGAATGTTTTTGCGGTATTCGTTATTTTTATCGTGCTTGCGATTATCATTCCTCTGCCGACTCCGATACTGGACTTTCTTCTGATAATAAATATAGGACTTTCTCTCGTCATACTCCTTATGACGATGTACATAAAAAAAGCGCTTGAATTTTCGATATTCCCGACTATACTACTTCTGACGACGGTTTTCCGACTGTCGCTGAACGTATCTACTACACGAGGAATACTTTCAAACGGCTATGCCGGCGAGGTCGTAAAGACGTTCGGTGAATTCGTAATGGGCGGTGACGCTATTGTCGGATTTATCATATTCATAATCATAGTAATAGTAAACTTCCTTGTTATCACCAAGGGTTCTGAGCGTGTATCTGAAGTTGCCGCAAGATTTACCCTTGACGCTATGCCCGGTAAGCAGATGGCTATTGATGCTGACCTTAATACAGGCGCAATAACCGACGAGGAGGCAAAGATACGCCGTGCGGAAGTACAGCGTGAAAGTGACTTCTTCGGCGCAATGGACGGTGCTACGAAGTTTGTAAAGGGCGACGCTATAATTTCTATCATCACGGCGCTCATAAACCTTATCGGCGGTGCGGTACTCGGAATGATGCACGGGCAGGATATAAACTCTGTGCTTTCCACCTACTCTCTGGCAACGGTCGGTGACGGTCTTTGCTCACAGATTCCTGCGCTTATGATCTCTGTTGCTACAGGTATGGTAGTTACCCGTGCGGCAAGCACTGACAGCTTCAATGCCGATATTAAAAGGCAGTTTACCTCTCAGCCTAACGTAATGATGATAGCCGGCATTGTTATTGCCGCTCTTATGGTTATCCCCGGCTTCCCGAAGCTGATACTTCTCGGTGTCGGTGCGGCACTGTTTATATTCGGCTGGAGATTATCAAAATCGAAGGCGAAGAAAGAGGCGGCTCTTGCCGCACAGGCTGAACGTGAAACGCTTGCAAAGATGCAGGATCAGCCGACCTCCGACAATGACTACTACAGGGATATTGACAATGTATTCAAGCTGTTGAATGTTGAACAGATAGAGATGGAGTTCGGCTACAGCCTTCTGCATCTTGTAGACGAAAAGAGCGGCGGTCATTTTATCGACCGTGTGGTAATGTTCCGTAAGCAGTTTGCGATGGATATGGGTATGGTAATACCGTCGGTAAGAATGACGGACAACCCCGAAATAAACCCGAACCAGTATGTTATAAAGATAAAGGGCGAGGAGGTCGCAAGAGGAGAAATTCTCTCCGACCACTATTTAGCGCTTGACAACGGAGATGTAGTAAGCCCTGTTGACGGCATAGACACCGTTGAGCCTGCGTTCGGTATCCCTGCGAAGTGGATAAGCGCAGACAAGAAGGTAATGGCTGACGTTGCGGGATATACGCTTATCGACCCCGTATCAGTAATGATCACTCATCTGTCAGAGGTCATCAAGCAGCACTGCAGTGAGCTTTTGTCACGTCAGGACGTAAAGACGATGGTGGACAACATAAAGCAGACCAACCCAACTCTTATCGACGACCTTATACCAGGCACTATCTCTCTCGGTTATCTCGAAAAGGTGCTTTGCCTGCTTTTGCGTGAGGGCGTTCCGATAAGGGATATGGAAACTATCCTCGAAACGCTTGGCGACCACGCAGGTGCGCTTAAGGATATTGACATTGTAACGGAATATGTAAGACAGGCACTCAAGCGTACCATAACAAGACGCTTTGCGGAGGCAAACTCGCTGAGAGTAATTACCGTTGACCCGAAGGTCGAGGATACGATAGTGGCAAGCGTAAAGAAATCCGAAGCAGGAAGCTATCTTGCGATGGACCCCGACCTTATACAGAAGATCGTCAACATAACAAGCGGAGAAATAGACAAGGTAAAGGATGTTATACCGAATATAATCATACTGACCTCTCCGATAGTAAGAATATATTTCAAGAAACTGATAGACCAGTTCATACCGAATATAACGGTGCTGTCCTACAGCGAAATCGACAATACGGCGCAAATACAGGCTATAGGCAATATAGCGATGTAAACGCCGCACGGTCGGAAATATCCGGGAAAGGAGTGTTCTATGGCAGTGCAGAGCAAGGAGCGGCTGAACGAGCTTCTTGAAAAATACAGGCTGACAGGCGATATGAACGTCAGGAACGAAATCGTGCTGATGTATATGGATCTTGTCAAAATGATAGCGGTATCAATGCGTAATATCTATACGGGATATGCGGAAAGCGACGATATTATAAATGAAGGCGTTATTGCGCTTATGGCGGCTATAGACGGCTTCGATCCCGAAAAGAATGTAAAATTCGAAACATACGCAGGTATCAGGATAAAGGGCGCTGTTATTGACTATCTGCGAAAGCTGGACAGAGTTCCGAGAACGCTCAGAAAGCTGTCGAAACAGCTTGATGATAATTTTGCAAGGCTTAATTCAGAGTTGTGCCGTACTCCGACAGACGAGGAGCTTGCGGAGAGTATGAATATGACCACCGCACAGCTTTCAAAGCTGATGGCAAATACGGCAGGAATGATAACGCTGTCGTTTGAGGAGCTTTTATACGAGGATAATCTTGACGAAAATATTTCGGCATCAAGCGAAACCGCCGACGCAAAAATGTATGAGCGTGAAAAAAAGCAGGTGATAGCCGACGCTGTCGCCACGCTTCCCGAAAAGGAAAAGCAGGTAGTGACAATGTATTACTATGAACGGCTGAAATACTCGGAGATTGCCAAGGTCATGAGCATTACGCAGTCAAGAGTATGCCAGATACATTCAAAGGCTATGCTGACGCTCAAAAACAAGCTGGAAAGCTATATAAACGGCTGAAGGGCTTGCATATTTATGTGAAAACTGATATGATATAATCAAGGGGTCGGAGGTTTACCGGCTCGCTTATAATACGGAAAATCACGCTTTACGAAAGGAGGTGAAAAAACTTGCAGAGAGCATTTTACAATCTGACGCAATCCATGCTTAACCACCAGAGGTCGCTTGACGCTATCTCGAACAATCTTACGAATATCAACACGGCAGGCTACAAGAAGGACGAGATAAGAATGAACACCTTTCAGGAGGAGCTTATACTTGTCAGCAACCGCAGAAAGACAAGCGGTAAATTCGTGCAGACGTATGTTGATACAAGCAAGAGCAACCTTGAGCAGAGCAGCTTTGAGTTTACCGAAAGCCCGTTTGATATAGGTATTCAGGGAAACGTGTATTTCAATATACAGGGTACCAACGGAAATGTATATCAGACAAGGTGCGGTCAGTTTGAGCTTGACGGAGAAGGCTATTTATGCCTTAACGACAGCGGACGTGTACTCGGTCAAAACGGTGAGATATATATCGGAAACGATGATTTCATTGTTGACAACGAGGGCAATATCCTGAACGAAAACGGCGAGGTCATAGAAAGGCTGAGGCTCAGCTACATACCCGAAAACGCAGACGTTACAAAGGTAGGAAACAACCTGTTTTCTTATGACGGGGATATGACGATACCCGAAGGCGAGAAGTATGATATTATCCAAGGCTGTTTTGAAAAGTCAAACGTTGACGCAAACAAGGAGATCACTTCTCTTATGGAAACGCAGAGATTATTTGAAGCAAGCAGTGCTGTGCTGAAGTATATGGATACTATCAACGGCAGAGCGGCAAGCGAGATAATCAAGCTGTAAAATGACCGGATGTGAGGATATGTCATGAACATTGCATTCTACACGGGTAAGACGGGTCTTATTGCACAGCAGGAAGGACTTAACGTTTACTCAAACAACATTGCAAACGTGAATACGGTGGGCTTCAAGGCTTCCCGTCCGAGCTTTGCGGACTGTATCTATACGGTGCAGAGAAATACGGAGCCTGACTGGCAGACGGGTCACGGCGAATATGTGCACAGCACTCAGCTTATGTACAGCGAGGGCGTATTTACATATACCGATAACGACCTTGACTTTGCCATACCGACAGAAGAAGGCTTCTTTGCGGTAATGGATAAGTACGGCGATGTAAACTACACAAGAGCGGGCGATTTCCAGATGTCGCAGATAGGCGACCACTGGGAGCTTGTAAGTGCAAACGGAGAATTTGTGCTTGACTATGAGGGAAACCACATTACAGTTCCCTTTATAGAAGGTACGAGCAAGCCGGACTATGAGGCACTTACAAAAATGATAGGTGTGTACACATTCGACAACAACTTTGGACTCGAACTTCTCGGCAGTAACAAGATGACTGCTACAGAGAGGTCGGGAGAGGCGGTTGCCGACAGGAGTATCGACAAGATAAGAATGGCACTCGAACGCAGCAATACGGATATTGCAGGCGATATGGTACGCATTATCGAAACACAGCGTTCATACCAGATGAGCGCAAGGGTAGTACAGACAGCCGATGAGCTGGAGCGTATAACCAATAACTTAAGGGGATAAAGCACGATGCTTCGTTCCTGAATTTTAACCGTGGGTCTGTCGGTAGATATACCGGCAGGCTGTGCGGTTATATACAGCTATAAGATTAATAATTTCAGAGGTCTATTATGATAAACAGTTACGATGATTTAAGCCCGGTACAGCTTGATGTGCTTAAGGAAATAGGAAATATCGGCTCGGGTAATGCCGCAACGGCACTGTCACAGCTTCTTGGCAGGAGCATAGATATGCAGGTGCCGCAGGTAAGGCTTATGGACGTAGCTGACGCAATAGAGTCGCTCGGCTCTCCCGACAAGCTGGTGGTAGGAATACTGATACGGCTTAAAGGGGACGCAGACGGAATGATAATGTTCCTGCTTGAAGAGGCGTTTGCGAAAACTATCGTAACGGGTCTTACGGGCGAACGCTCGTTTTCGCTGTATGAGCTTAACGCCGATGATATATCGGTGCTGAGCGAAATAGGAAATATAATGGGTGGAAGTTATGTCAATGCTATCGCAAATCTCAGCGGTATGACCATTGATATGTCGGTACCTGCGCTTACAACGGATATGCTCGGAGCTATAATGACGGTTCCTGCAACGGAGCTTTCCGAGGCGTATGAAAGGGTACTCATGATAAGCGAACAATTTCTGATTGATTCAGTTGAGATACAATCCGATATGCTTCTTATACCTACGGTAGAGTCGCTGAGGACTCTGCTTGGGAAACTGGGGGTTGAAGACCAGTGAACAAGATAGTCGTGGGGATCTCCGACCAGAAGCTGTGCAAGTCGCCGGATGTACTGGTGACCTATGCTCTTGGCAGCTGTGTCGGGATATGTATGATAGACAAAGTGCTCGGCATAGCGGGACTGGCGCATATAATGCTGCCTGACAGCAGCGCTATACCGAATGACAAGAACAAATTCAAGTTTGCCGATACGGGCATACAGCTTCTATATGAAAGCATGATAAAAAACGGTGCGGCGGCATCGAGAATAACCGCAAAAATAGCAGGCGGTGCGAATATGTTTGCTACCACAACACCTGCTATGTCTATAGGCGACCGTAACGTTGATGCCACCAAAAAAATGCTGGCAAAGCTCGGAGTGCCGATAATCGCATCCGACACGGGACTTAACTACGGCAGAACGGTATCGTTCAATGCGTCGGACGGCTCGCTTGAGATAATGTCAAGTCTTAAGGGAAACAAGACTATATGACACGATTGACACGATAAACACGATTGACACGATAGATTTACGGCAGGGAGGTACACCGATGGAAAAGACGGAAAGACAAAAAATGGCGGATATATCCATGTCGGAGCTTATAGAACTTGAAAAAGAAGCTGCTGCGTCACTTGACGGCATCGAGCTTAACAATAAGACTATGCAACGCCCGCAGGGAAACAATCCTATGCTGAATGTTGACGCATCGGCAAAGGTGGTTGTAAGCGACAACAAGCTGGAAGCGAATATGTGCGTATTTTCACCGCAGTTTTCCGGCAAGGATATAACAGTGGAAACTATGCGGCAGGCACTCAAGGACGAGCACGTTGTATACGGAATAGACGAGGAACTTCTTGAGGAAATAGCGGCAAATAAATTATATGACAAGATTTTCACGGTAGCGAGCGGCTATGCGGCGGTTGACGGCGAAAACGGCAGGGTAAACAATCTTTTTGATACAGACAAGAAGCTGGTGCCGAGAAAGCTGGAGGACGGCAGTGTTGACTATCGTGACCTCGGGCTTATAGTAAACGTAAGAGTAAATGACCTTATATGCGAAATAGTACCCGAAACACAAGGCGAGGAGGGCATGAACGTATACGGTCAGGTGATTGCTCCACGTCCGGGCAGACCTCCGCTTGTACCGCAGGGTTCGAACACGGTGCTTTCAGCAGACGGCACCAAGCTGTTCGCCGCAGACAGCGGAAACCTTGTATATAAGGGCGGAAGGTTCAATGTTGAAACCACGTTCCAGATTTCATCCGACATAGATGTAAAGACGGGCAATATAAACTTCCTGGGCGATGTTGTCATCAAGGGCAGTGTGCAGGAGGGATTTTCGGTAACGGCAGGAAAAACCATAATCGTATTGGGAATGGTGACCGGTGCTACACTTACCGCACAGGGCGATATAACTGTCAAGAACGGAGTTTTTGCAAGCACCATACAGTCGCAGTACGGCAATATCAATATTGCTTTCGGAGAAAACGATACCATAACCACAAGAGGAAACCTTACCAGCACGTCACTTGTCGGCTGTCGGATAAAGATAGAGGGCGACCTTGACTGCACCAAGAACCCCGGTGCGCTTGTGGGCGGAGATTGCAGTGTGATGGGAAGATTTGCGGTGGCACAGCTCGGTCACAAGAGCTATACACCTACTATAATATCGGTAGGAAGCACCACAAACCTCCTGCTTGAGATGGATTCGCTCGAAAAGCAGTGTACCGCAATTGATGAGTACATAGAAAAAATAAACACGTCTATCGAATTCCTGCAGGAAAAAAAGAGGAACGGCGAACATCTTGACGCAGAGAAGGAAGCGTATATTTCATCTGCGATAAGGCTCAAGGTGCAAAAGGGAATGGATAAGAAGCCTCTGAGAGCGAGGATAGACGAAATACAGAAAATAATGAATGCCAAGGAAACGCTGTCGGTAAAGGTGACAAAGTGCGTTTATCCTAACGTAAGGATAAATCTCAACAGCTTTACCACCACAACATCGGCGGAGTACGGCAAATGCAACATAGTCTGCGGTCCGAATGACATCGAATTCAGATAACAGACACTGAGAAAGGCAAATATCATGGCGGCAACGGCAAAAGGCAGATATATGACGGCGGTAAAATGGTTTACGGCATTTGTATGCGCTCTGCTTTGTGCGGCTGCCGTCTGCTGTTTTACGGGAAGCAGTGCAGACGCTGCGGCGGTAACAAACTGCAAGGTTTCGGGGCTGACGACAAAGACCTACACGGGTAAAGCACAGACGCAGTCGATCACGGTAAAATACAGGAATAAAACGCTGAAAAACGGTAAGGATTACACGGTAAGCTATCAGAATAATATAAACGCAGGAACCGCTTATGTTATTATTAAAGGCAAGGGCAGTTACAGCGGGACAGTAAAGCGTTCGTTCAAGATAAACCCTGCGTTGATATACAAGCAGTGTACTTTTTATAAAATCGCCTCGCAGTATTATACCGGCTCACAGATAAAGCCTGTTCCGAAAATCAAGAACGGAACAACGACACTGAAAAACGGAACGAACTTCACACTTACATATCAGAATAACGTAAACAAGGGTACTGCGAAGGTATATATAAAAGGTAAGGGCAACTACACCGGAAGCTGTTCGCTGAAATTCAGCATAACGGCAAGGCCTGTTTCTACGCTGAAAATCACCGTGCCGTCAGTGACTTATAACGGGAAGGCGCAAAAGCCTGCCGTTACGGTAAAGTATAATAACTATAAGTTTAAAAACGGCACTGATTATACGCTGAGTTATAAAAATAACACGAAAATCGGTACGGCAACCGTTACGGTTAAGGGCAAGGGAAAGCTCAGCGGAACAAGAAGCGTTACATTCAAGATAAACGCAAAGCCGATAAAAAACGCAGTTATTACATATAACAACTCGCTCACATACAACGGCTCGGCGCTCAGCCCTGCGGTTACTGTAAAATACGGAAAAGCAACGCTTAAAAAGAATACCGACTATACCGTCGCCTATTCGAATAACGTAAATGCCGGCACGGGAACAATCACGATAACAGGAAAAGGCATATACGGCGGAAGCGTAAAAAAGACCTTTACAATAAAGAAGCTCGGAATATCTGCCACAGCCGTATCGGGAACGGGAAACAAGGTCTATACGGGAAGTGCGATAAAGCCTGTGCCTGCGGTTAAAGTCGGCGGCAGGACGCTGAAAAACGGAACGGACTTTACCGTAAGCTACAAAAACAACACCGAACCGGGAACGGCAACTCTCAAAGTGACAGGCAAGGGAAACTATTCGGGCAGTGTATCAAAGACATTCAGAATCACCGCAAGAGCGATAAACGATGTTGAGGTAACCGTACCCGATACGGTATTTACAGGTGTACAGGTAAGACCCGACGTTGTTGTAAGCTACGGCAACTATCAATTTATAAATAACAGTGACTATACCCTGTCATTCAAGGACAACGTCAATATCGGAACGGCAAGCGTGGTTGTCACGGGTAAAAACCATCTCAGCGGAAGCAGGACGGTAACATTCCCTATAGAAAAGGCGGATATTTCAGGTACGAAGATAGCCGTGAAGAACGCAACGTTTACGGGAAGTGCGGTAAAATCCGCCGTTGATGTAAGGCTCGGTAATGTGACGCTTAAGGAAGGCACTCACTACACGCTTTCCTATAAAAACAACGTCAATGCAGGTACGGCTCAGGTGACAGTCAGCGGCAAGGGAAGCCTTGAGGGCGCTGTAACAATGAGCTTCACTATATCAAAGGCGGATATTTCGAAAGCCTCGATCTCTGCAAGCGGAACGTATGCTCCGGACGGTGTAAAGATCGACATAAACGCTAAATTCGGCAATTACACGCTTAAAAGCAGTGACTACATCGTTAACGTGCCGACTTCAGCAGGAGAGCAGACGCTCACAATAAGCGGAAACGGCAACTTCAGCGGCAAGACCACTGTGAAATGCAATGTGGCAAAGGCGGATATAGCAAATGCCAAATCGTCTTTATCGCTGTCGACCGACGGCAAGGGCTATACCGTAACGGTGATTTATGACGGTGTGCTTTTAACGCAGAACAAGGATTATAAGGTAACTGTAACAGAATCAGCCACAGGCGTCAGTGCAGTTATTACAGGTATCGGCAATTACGGCGGAACAGCGACTATCAGCGGCATAAGCAACGAGCTTGAAGCGTTTGAAAATGCTGTTGTCACAATAGGTAAAGTCACATACAACGGCACGGCACAGCTTCCTTCGGTAACAGTGAAGATAGGTTCTGTCACGCTGAAAAGCGGAACGGACTATATTCTGAGCGCTTATGACAACACTAATGCAGGAACAGCTACGGCAGTTATCACAGGCAAGGGAAAATATGCCGGTGCGGAAAAGAAAACGCAGTTCACGATAGCGCCTGCCGCCATATCATCTGCAAGCATAAGCTGTGAGGATCAGATATATACCGGACAGGGCGTCACCGCACAGCCCGTTGTTACATTCAACGGCAAAACGCTTGCTCTCGGTATTGACTACTATATATCGGGATATTCAAACATAGTGAATGTCGGAACGGCTACCGTTACTGTAAAGGGCAAAGGCAATTTCACAGGCACTGCAAAAGGCACTTTCAGAATCGTTAAGCAGGACAATATGGAAACGCTTGTCAAGAAGCGCCTTGATGAGATGATGGAAGGCAAGTGGGACAGAAAGATATATGACTTCTGGCACAGCTATCAGCTTGGCAAGTATTACAACACGCTCCTTACCTCTCCTTGTACCTGCCACTCCTACTGTGAAACGGGCAACGAGGCAGGCTGTACCTGTCTTATAGGAAGAAGTCACGTTCTGAATAATTCCGGCATACAGTGTGCGGGATTTACTATCGAGGTGTTCGAGTATCTTTTCGGCAAAACAAACGGAACGGGCGAAAATACCCTCACGATAAGGAATCGTTCTGACGGAAACTGGACAGAGGCGGCGCTGAAGAAGTGGATGACCGATACGTTCCGTCCGGGCGACTATCTCGCATATGACAACATAAAGTACGGCTATCCGCACTATGTCACGATATACTCTGTTGATACCGACGGTATATGGGTGTACGAGGCAAATTACGGCGGAAGGTGCAAAATCAATTTCCGTAAGTTTACGTTTAAGGAGATTTACGAAGAAACGGACGGTTTATGGCACAGGACACCGAATAATTATGAGTTGTCGGAGTATTGACCTGAATTTAAAGCGGCATGGCGGAGGCTGTGCCGCTTTTTTGTTGTGGTTGCTTACACTGTAATTTCAATTTTTCGACAAGCCGTAAGTGCGTCACTCCTGCTTTTACTATAATAACCGATCCTGCGCTTGACTTTTGATATACAATATGATATTATGATAATAAACAAGCAAGCAACTCATATTAAAAATAATTTTAAAAAATCGGAGATAATTTTATGTCAAAGTTTCAAAAAATCATCATAGCACTATGCGTTATAATCATTGTTATTCTGGGGGCGGCAACGGTAGTTCTGTTTACCGGCACATCGGAAGCTATCAAAATTAACGGCACGTTTGCCGATATAAGTCTGTTAAACAGCGACAATCCGGATTTTGACAATCTGCCGCACAAAGAAATCAGCATAGACGCAACTTTAACCGGAAACATTTTTGGTGTGACAGGCGCAAGCGGAAAAATTGCAGTAGGCGATACAGAATATGCTCTTGATTCCGCAAGCTCACGAGGCTCTGTGATAAATATCCATTCGCTTAACAACGAAGGCTCATTTGATGTAAATGTTAAGCTGGAAAAGGGAACAGGCAGTGCGATCATTACCGTATTGCAGTCGCAAAACTCCTCCGACAGTTCAATGTGGGCAGGACCTGCAACCGACAGCGAGAGTCTGAAAAATGTTCTTGAAGAACAGAATATCATCAACTACAGTAACACGGAAACAGTAAAAGAAATAAGCTGTACGGGAGATTTTGTTGATATTAACAATGACTACAGCGTTGATATGTACGAACAATTACCGCACAAGACCGTAAGCGTAAACGCAAAAATCCTACGCAACATATACGGCAGGGAATATGCGGACGGAACCTTGACGCTTGACGGCAAGGAATACAGGATTCAAGGCTTCAACCGTGATAACAGCTTCGGAAAGAACAGGATTTTTATATCCGTAATAACAAGCGACGGAAAAAATGCCGCACCGGGCATTACTATATGCTATACGGAAGGCTCGGATTACATTACCGTCAATTCAAGACTTCAGAACAACACCTGTTATCTGATAGGAGCTGTAAAGGATAAAAATGAATTTGAAACAGCTTTAAGGGAACTCGGATATATAGAATAAGACGCAATCAAAACAGCGGGAACAGAAATACGCGCCTCAAAACGAGGTGCGTATTGCAGTTTGTAGAAAAAGTCTGTTTTTGAAATAAACTTCTGATTTATTATCCCTATCCCCAAACCCCTTTCCCCCGTGAAAGGCTGTGTATGCTTTGTTGGCTCTGCATCGTGCAGAGCCTTTGGGCATACACGCCCGGCGTCCGTGCCGGGGCTGAATGTGGGGCTGCCGCCCTCACCCTGCTTGGGGCTACGCCCCAAACCCCCCATTTTTAACAACGATATAGGTTTTTCGACAGACTGAAATACGCACCTCAAAACGAGGTGCGTATTGTTTTATATTCACTTTTACATTGCCGCTTTCAAGCGCTTCAGTGTTTCTTCTTCACCGAGAAGCTGCATTATAGTATACAGGTCGGGGGAATTTTTTCTGCCGGTTATCGCTACTCTGAGTATTCCGCAGGCATCGGCAACCGAGCCTTTGTAAGCGTCGGGGTTTGCCTTGTATTCCTTGATGTTGGGGCAGAAGCCTAAAGGCTCGCCGACTGCCTTTACACCGTCAAACCAGGCACTGCTGTCAACCTTGTGGTCATAAGCCGAAATATATGCCGTTAAAAATTCCTTGCGCTCGTCGGCAGTCAGCTTTTCGTCAAACTCATAGCCGTCCACGCCGTCGCCGTAGAGATACGGGAACATCTCGGACAGATCGCTCCACTTTGCTATATCCTTGCGTACCTTCTTGCCGTTATATTTCCACAGCTTTATGCTTTCTCTGAACTTGTCGGGCGAAGCTGTGATATAAGCGTTCAGCTTTTCATCGTTATCCTTTGCCCATACGCTTATCTCGTCAAAGAGCGTTTCCTCGCTCATCTTCGATATAACGTCACGGCTTACGCTTGCCAGCTTATCCATATCGAACAATGCACCGCTGACGGGCATCTTTTCAAGCTTGAACTTGAACTGCGACATATCTGCATCGGGGTTCTTCATTCTCCACTCCTCATAGTTTGAGTTTGCGATAGTCATAAGGTATTCAAGCACCGACTGAACAGGGAAACCGGCTTTTGAATAGAACGAAACGCTTGCCTCGGGGTCTTTTCTCTTGCTGAGCTTTCTCTTCTTATTTTCGCCGCCGTCCAGCTTCATTATCGGTGCAATGTGAGCATACTTCGGCATTTTAAGACCGCTTGCTCTGAAAAGCTGTTCGTGCAGAGGATATGAGCTTATCCACTCATCGCCTCTTATAACGTGGGTAGTACCCATCAGGAAATCATCTACAACGTGTGCAAAGTGGTATGTAGGGATACCGTCTGACTTTAAAAGCACAACGTCCATTATGTTCTCGGGCATTTCGATATTGCCTCTTATAAGGTCACGGCAGGTTATCTTGTTTTCTGCGTTGCCGTCTGAGCGTAAGCGCAGAACGTATTCCTTGCCTGCCTTTATATTGGCTTCTATTTCTTCAATGGACAGATTTCTGCACTTCGCATAGCTGCCGTAATAGCCCATATCGGCTTTTTCGGCCTCCTGTGCCTTTCTTATTTCGTCAAGCTCCTCCGCCGAGCAGAAGCAAGGATATGCAAGACCACGCTTAACAAGATCCTTTGCAAAGGTCTGGTATATCTCTTTTCTCATACTCTGTCTGTACGGTCCGTAGCTGCCCTTTTCGGCCTCTCCGTCTGCCGCCGCACCTTCATCAAAGCATACTCCGTACTGCGCAAGAGATGTGATTATCTCGTCTGCTCCGTGTTCAATCTCACGCTTTTTGTCGGTATCCTCAAGACGCAGGTAGAATACACCGTCCGACTGCCTTGCCATACACATTGAAATAAGTGCGGCATACAGACCGCCTATGTGCATAAAGCCTGTGGGGCTGGGTGCGAATCTTGTCACAGCCGCCTTGTCGGGAAGTGTTCTTGCGGGATATTTTGCAAACATATCCTCAGGTGTTGTCTTGATGTCACCGAACAGAAGCTCGGCTAAATAATTGTTGTCCATTTTTTCGCCCTTCGTTTTTTATTTTGTCTTGATAATTTGGTTTTTTCCGCCGAAGTTCTTTTTGCCTATGCGGATTATCTGAAGTATAGCAGGGTTAAGCACCAGATTTATACCAAGTTCTATAAAGAAATTGATGCCTACAAAGCCTACCAGAATAAATACGAATAAGTTTGTACCCTTTGCAAGTTCCGATATATAATCGAAGAAGAACACATAGCTTCCGAGTACAAATATTCCTGTATTCACAACAGGTGCGACTACAGCCGATACTATAACGGCTGCTATCTGATTTTTCTTGCTTATCAGCTTATACACAAAACCTGCGGCGGCACCTGCGAGTGTGCCCTTTAAAATTACCGTAATTATCGTTCCGGGTATGTTTACCGCAAGGAACAGATTTGCGTCACCCGTCAGCAGTACGGTCACACCGAAAACAAAGCCGAGCCATGCGCCCGAGCCCCAGCCGTAAAGTGCAGAGCCTACTACGATAGGTATAAGCGTCAGCGTAATGCTGAATGTTCCGAAACGCAGTCCCATTGATATGAACTGCATAACCACAACTATAGCGGTCAGAAGACCAAGACCTATAATAGTGTTTGTGTTGATTTTGCCTTTTAATGAGTTGTTTGTGTTTGACATAAAAATCTCCTTTGCTGAAGTCCTGTTGTCAGCAGGTACCTCGCAGGGTTGTATATTTTACATATCATCCGCCGTTCAGAAAATGTTCACAGCCGGTAACCGCAGAAATAGCATCTGTCAGTTCCGTCCACAATGCCGCTTACTTCTTCTGATTTTTCTTGTAGATAATATGCAGACCCTCTAATACAAGATCGGGATCGACAATAAGCTCACGTCTGCAAAGCGGAGCTATAAGGCTTGCATAGCCTCCTGTCGCAACTATTGTAGCCTTTTCTCCAAGCTCCTCCTCATATCGCTCTATCATACCGTCTATCATGCAGGCGATACCGCCGATGACACCGGCACGCATACTGTCGGGGCTGTTTGTGCCTATCATTTTTCCGACAGGCTCAGCGCCTATGAGAGGAAGGGAGGCTGTTTTACCCGACAGTGCCTCGAATGATAATCTCGGTCCGGGAGCTATCGCTCCGCCGAGCATTGCTCCGCTCCTGTCGAGCGCAAATATTTTAAGACAAGTGCCTACATCTATGAATATGCAGGGTGTGGGGTACTTGCTTTTCGCCGCTACGCCGCCGCATACAAGGTCGCTTCCGAGTACGGAAGGATCGTCTATCTTTATATTAAGTCCTGTTTTGATACCGGGTGAAACGATAATAGGCTTTACATTACAGAGCTTTTCTATTCCTTTTTCGAGTATGGGGGTTATCGGTGATACGACAGAGGAAATGATACAGCCGGTTATAGCCGCATTTTCAAAGCCGTAAAGGGATAATATATCCTTCAGCTTTATCGCATACTGATCTTCCATTCTTGAAACCTGTGTGTTGAGCCTTGATATAAAGCGCAGTTCACCGTTATTGTCAAAACCGCCGAATACAATGTTAGTATTGCCGACATCTACTGCAAGTATCATTCTTTGCCCTCCGATTCTTCGGATATATCGCTTTCTATTATAGCATCTGTTTTGTCTTTGTCAATATCCCCGTCATTATTTACCGCCTTTGACAGCTTTACGGGTTTCTTTATCTTAATATATATCAGAATCATTCCGACAAATATCGCAATGCCGATAACCGTCAGTATAAGTCCTGTGCCAAGTCCTGCGGCAAAGAATTTAAATTCGACAACGTGTTCGCCCTCAGACAGCTTTACTGTCATCAGTGCGTCATTCAGTGCGGTATCATAGTCCGTCTTTACACCGTCAACATATACCGTCCAGCCCTTTTCGGCAGGGATAGTGGTAAACAGTATATCACTGCTTTTTGCGTTTACCGTAAAGCGTATGTCGGTCTGACTTACCTTTTCGACCTTTGTTTCGGCATTCTTTTCGTGCATCTGAGCTATTGCTGCTGTTTCCGCTTCCTCATTGTATACGGCAAACTGCGGCTCTCTGAAATAAAGGTCGCTCTTTTTCAGCACGAGCTTTACCGTTACTTCCTCGCCCTTTTCAAATCTGCCGAGATCCTTTATATTATGATTGTCGCTCTCAAAGCATACGCCCTTGTAAGAGCCGTTTACATAAAGCGAAACCTCACGCTGATAGTCGGTAGGTATGAACATATAGATCTCTCCGCTCTTTGGCGCAGTTATCGTATATGTTACGCTTGCTTCGCCCGTTACATCCGTAAAGCCTATATGTTGATTTTCAAACGAGCCTTTTTTGCAGTTTTCGGCATAAGGCTCGCCGTCTGCGGAAAATACCGTAAAGAATTCTCTGTTTCCTCCGGTCATTGCGTTAAGCAGAGCGTTCTGATTTTCGAATACGTCATACTTTGACAGCTCAAGCTTGGACAGCTTGCTGTTTGCAAGATAGCCTATCGGCAGTGCGTCCTTGTTTTCAGTGACTTTTATATCGTCTGCTGATTTTATGTTGGCTGTGGTTTCGCCTGCACAATCAAGGATATATTTAACGCCGAAAATATCGCAGGTCAGCGGAGTGTTGCCCGAAAACCTTGAATAGTGACCGTTTGACGTGAAGCCGAAGAATCCGAGCATATCAATAGCTCTTGCATTCAGCGTACTGCTTGAGTGCGACAGACCGTACATATTTACAGCCATAGGGTCATTTACCGAGCGGAAGAAGTTTTTCTCTATCCTGTAGAAGCCGTCATCCTGCGCCTTTATCTCCTCCACCTTTTCACGAAGCGGAAGTATAACGCTTAAATAGCTGTCCCTTGTCGAGAAGGTAATATCCTTGTGCATTTTTGTCAGCGTATTTGTTGCATTGAAGCAAAGCTCCGCACATATCACTGCGGTTACAAGTATCACACCTGTCTTTGACAGCTCGCTCTTTTTCATATAGTGCCTTGCCGCATATACGGTAATGCCTGCGACCGCCATGAATACTATGGCAGGAAGTGCAACGGTTATACCGTCAAACACCTCACGTCCGTCGCTGTCAAGCGTGGTTATGAAGGTATCCTGTGCCTCTGTGTATATTATGAGAGCAATATAACTTAGCGTAATCGCTCCGACTGTTCTCGCTCTGACCGCTTTAAGCTGTTCAAAGCAATGTGCCGCAAGAGCGACTATGATAAACGAAAGCATGAACGAATAGCGGTAGGGAAGCCAGTTGGGCATCTGTCCGCCGTGCCATATCATATCGACCGGACGGATATACATACTTACAACAAGCAAGCCTATAAGCGCACCTGCCGCAATTTTCTGCTTGAATTTAAATGCTCCGGAGCAGAAAAATCCTGCCGCAAGCACAAGGGCTAACGAACAGCAGAACAGTGCCGGCAGACCCTCCATTCTTACCGTATCGTAGGTATTGGGGAACAGCTTTCTTGCTATATCTATAAGGTCAAAATTATTAACAAGTGAATAATCCGGCTCGGTGAAGCTGAATTTGCCGTTCTGAAGCGAATTATATACAGGCAGTATCATAAATGCGCTCATCATAGCGGAAACTATTCCGCATATTCCGAAAAACGCACCTTTTGTAACAAATTTTTTTGCGATGTTAATTCCTGTGTTGCCCGTATAGGTTTCAAGCGAAAAATAACGGCAGATAAAATACAGCACAGAGAAGATTGCCGCCATAAAGCCTATGTAGAAGTTTGATACGAACGCATAGACAAGCGAGCCTATGAGCAGTCTGAAACGGTTTTCCTTTATAAGCGAATCTATACCCCAGCAGATAAGCGGAAGTGCGATAACGCAGTCAAGCCACATAGGGTCCATTGTCTGCACTATCATATATGCACACAAGGCATACATCGGGGCGAATAAGGCCGCCGTTGTCTTTGACAGCTTCTGTGACTTATGTGCAAAAAGCGCAAAGGTAACGCCGCACGCACCGAACTTTGCGAGCATCATTGTAAGCAGGCCTTCGGTTATCATACTGCGTGGGAATATCCATACAAGTATATTGAACGGGCTTGCAAGATAATAGCCGATTATGCCCATAAACTCACCAGACAGATTTCTGCTCCACGAGTACATAAGGCTCTCGCCGTTACCTATTACATCATGCACATAGTCGAAATAGAAAACATACTGTGCGTTAAGGTCGAGCGACAGCACCGACTTTTCGCCAAACGGATATATTCCGAACGATATATAAGCTATACCCATCAGTATAACAGGGATAAGAAACGCCGCAAACAGATAACCGTTCTTATAGCACAGGTGTCTGAATGACAGCATTTTTTCTCTGAAATTTGCCATTATTTATTGTCCTCGCATCTTTGTCTGCGTCCTGATTCTTCACTGACTATATATCTCGGACGCTGCTTTATCTCCTCGTATATCTTGCTGAGATAATATCCCATAATGCCGATACCGAGCATAAGTATACTGCCTATTATAAGCAGAAGAAGTATTACGGTCGAAAAGCCGTCTGCCGCCTTTCCTGTACAGAAGTTGACAAGGGTCTGTATAGCCAGTATCACGGCAAATATAAAGAACAGCACTCCCGACCAGGTGATTATCTGCATAGGTACGTTTGTAAAGCTGGTTATCGAGCTTATAGCGTATCTGAACAGCTTTCTGAACGACCATTTTGTCTTGCCTGCGTTTCTTGGTGCGACATCAAATTCGACACGCTCTGTCCTGAAGCCTACCCAGCTTGAAAGCGCACGGAAGAACGTCAGCCTTTCGGGCATTTCGTTGAGTGCGTTGACTACCTTGCGGTCCATCAGCTTATAATCGCTTGCACCGTCAAGGTCTATAGCCGAACTGTTCTTCATCATACGGTAGAAGGTCTTTGCAAAGAGCTTGTATATTATGCCCTCCTTGCCTCTTGACGCTTTGACCGCCTCTACGACCTCCGCACCGTTTTTCCATGCAGAATACATTTTTTCAAGAAGTTCCGGCGGATGCTGTAAATCGCAGTCTATCACCGCAACACAATCGCCGTCTGCGGCTTTAAGTCCTGCAAAAACGGCTCCCTCTTTGCCGAAATTTCTCGAAAAATGAAGTCCTCTTATATGCTCGTCCGTTTCTCCGAGCTGTTTTATAAGCTCCCACGTTCCGTCCTTTGAGCCGTCGTCAACGAATATCAGCTCATAGTCGGACAGCGGCGCTAATATACCGCCGAGCCTTTCTGCGGCGGCAGGTATATTTTCCTGCTCATTGAAGGCAGGTATAACTACTGAGATCATCTTATTCTCCGATTATATTTATTTCTACTGTCTTTTCACGTTCACCGTCAAAATCCATATATATTATGTACTGCGTAAGACCGAGCGAGATCTCGCCGTCACAGATAGCGGTAACGACCGAGCCGCCTGCAAGCTGGTGGCAGATAGCCGCTCTGAGCGGTTCTTCGGCAAGGGTGGATACCTTTTCGTAATATTTCAGGTAACCGTTCAGCGCTTCAATATCATTCGTTGCGGTGAACACCGACGCAGTGGTGTGCATTGAAGAAATTGATATGATGCCGTTTCTGATATTGGATCGGCGTACGCACTCCATTACATCCTCGGTAAGATCCATATAGCCTGTCTTTGAGGGGATGGTGATGGTGAATGTCTGTTTTACGTTATTCATAAGGCTTATCCTTTCATATTGCGGCACTGCCGCTTTTAATTTAACGTTTTACGTTTGTATTTATTCTTACTCTGCCCGAAGGCGAGGTTATGGCTAAATCGTCATCCTCGGCGGCTCTGCCGTCGCTCACTGCCGCAAGGCCGTTTATATAGCAACGTGTTCCCTGCGAAATGACCGTGTCTGCGTCCTTTGCAAAATCAATATCCACTGTGCCTGTGGAATTGACAAGGCTTCCGCCCGAAAATTCGTCTATATACATATTTATTTTACCGCTGTCGCAGTCGATGCCGAGCGTTCCCGAGCAGGACAGCCTTTCTATATCGGCGCTTCCGCTCTTGCATTTTATATTCACCATATATCCGCTCACCGCACAGCAATGCAGGTCGGATGACGCAGTGTACAGATTAAGGCTTGAAAACGGCTTGTCGGGAAGCTGTATTTCGATCCTGTAGCTGAACTGCTCACGGGTGAACAGCGTTATCACAAGGCTCGGCACCTGCTCGACTATAAGCCGTCCGCCGTCCTCGTAAATATCGACCTCCGTATCGCTGACATACGAAACGTGTATCAGCTCGTCCGAAGAACGTGTTATATATACCGGAATATCCGTTGTTTCGACAGTAAGGTACTGCGTAAACGGGAAGCTCCCGCTCCCGTGCTTTACATTACTGCGGTAGTCCTTGTCGATTATCAGCGCAAACATAAGCATAGCGATAAGGCATATCGCTCCGCACAGGAAAAATATGCGGATAAGCACCTGAACCGCCGTCAGCTTCTGCACACGGATATGGCGGAAACGGATATGATCTTTCAGCTTCATTCTTTAGTCTTTGAAAAAAGTCTGTAGACAAAAGATGCGGCAAAGGGGCAAATTCTCGCTACGCTCAGAAGTATCAGCCCAAGCCCGAAGAAAAGGCTTGCCGCTCCGAAAAACAGCATCGTATATTCCGACAGGTCGGATACGAAAATACTGCCCTTTCCTATTATGCGTATAAATGCGGACGGCAGTGTTATCATGCCGTTTGCGGTAAGCGCAAGCGCAAATACCATAAGGACAAGTATGCCGGTAAATATCACCGCAGATAAGGCTATAAGGCATACGGTCCTGGGAATGCGTGCAAATCTGCATACTGTTTTTGTCTGCATAAAATCTCCTCATATCTATGTCTTATGGGTTGTGTTACGCTTTTTTGCGTCTTATACCCCATTTTGTTTTACAATTACGATTATTATAACATATTTAACTTGCCGTTGTCAAATTAAAGTGCCGATTTCCGCCCTTGTTACGACACGTTTTTCACAAGCACGGGTATAAAATACAAGCTGTAAGCATAACGCAACAAGAAAAAGGGGGAGTTTTTACGGGTTCCGAGGTTGAGATAATAAAGCGAAACGGCGGAATAACCGCTGTCATAAGCGGAGAAATCGGGCATTTTGAAGCATCGGGAATAAGAATAAGGATCGACGCAGAGCTTGAGCGGCTTATGCCGTCTATGCTTATTCTGGATATGTCCGGCGTATCATTTATGGACAGCTCGGGTATAGGGCTTATACTCGGCAGGCAACGCATTATGGAATCGTTCGGCGGCGGTGTGGCGGTAAAGAATCCGTCGCCGTCGGTACGCAGGATAATACAGGTGGCAGGCTTGTCACGACTTATAATAAGCGGTAAAAATACGGAGGATAAAAAATGAAGTGCGAAAATTATGTTAAGCTGTCGTTCCCTGCCCTGTCACGAAACGAAAGCTATGCGAGGGCGGCTGTGGGGGCATTCGTTTCCCAGCTTGACCCGACAGTTGACGAGCTGGGGAGCGTCAAGGCGGCGGTTTCCGAGGCGGTGACGAACTGTGTGGTACACGCTTATTCGGAATGTGAAACGGTGGGCATTATAAATATAACTGCCCGTATAAAAGATGAAGAAGTATACATAAAGATAACCGACAAGGGCTGTGGTATAGAAGATGTGAAAAAGGCGATGGAGCCGCTGTTTACAACAAAGCCGGAACTTGAGCGGAGCGGACTTGGCTTTGCGGTTATGGAAAGCTGTTGCGATAAGGTAAAGGTATCGTCAAAGGTAGGAAAAGGCACAACGGTCACGCTCACATTCCGATTTGAAAAAAGGGTGCTTAAATGAGCGCCGACAAGGACAATTCGTTCATCACGGAGCATTTCGCACTGGTGCATTCGATAGCAGGCAGATTCAGAAATCGGGGTATAGAATATGACGAACTGTTTTCGGCAGGCTGTGTCGGTCTTGTAAAGGCAGGCAATAATTTTGACGAAAGCAGGGGGCTGAAGTTTTCAACGTATGCGGTACCGGTCATCATGGGGGAAATAAAACAGCTTTTCCGTGACGGCGGTACGGTAAAGGTGAGCCGCAGTTTAAAAGAGTTGTCGCTGAAAATTTGCAGGCTCCGTGACGAACTTATCAAAAACGGCGAAGAACCTCATATTTCGGTGCTGGCGGAAAAACTCGGGATAACGCCCGAAGAAGCATCGCTTGCGCTTGGGGCTTCGCTTCCGCCTGTTTCATTAAGCAGTTATGACGATGAGGAAAACGACGAGGGCAGTTTCGACCTGCCCGTTGAGCCTGAACAGCCGAAAGCGCTTGACAGGATGGCACTGCGACAGCTTGTTTCCCGTCTTGAGCCGCTTGACCGCAGACTGATAATACTGCGTTACAGCGAGGAATGTACGCAGAGCAGAACGGCAGAAATACTGGGAATGACGCAGGTGCAGGTGTCACGCAGAGAGAAGAAGATACTGGAGGGATTGAGGAAGCAGTTATTGTGTTGATGCGGCAGGTTGCCGCTGACAATTCGCCGTTCTTTTTGCCTCTGCTTTGTCGAGATTACGTTATCGGCGGATATCTGTGACAGAACGATCGGATATGCGCATAATCACCAAAACCGATTCGAGAGGGGCAAGCCTCTCCCGTAGCATTTGTCACCACTTGAACCTTCATTTCCGTTTGTAATTATCAGATAGGTGCATAGAATCTTTCTTTTCTACACAATCGCCAAAACCGATAAGTTCTGTAGGCTTTTTTCTCTGCATTTTGACGGCGATGTTAGATACTGTAAATTTATTATTCGTGAACGTTTGTGAAATATCTACAAAAAGTGTGTGTAAGGTTTATGTAAAAAGATTATAATAAACAAAAAATGTTGAAAACTCAGTTGAAACTGTTGAATTGCAACGGGGGCTGTTGGGATATACAATAGGTACAAAGAAAAAATCTATCGACAGGAAAGGAAGTTTTCAACTATGTCAAACGAAAGATATGAACTTAACAAAAACCTCGCCCAGATGTTAAAGGGCGGTGTAATAATGGACGTTACAACGCCTGAGCAGGCAAGAATAGCTCAAGAGGCAGGCGCTTGCGCAGTTATGGCGCTTGAGCGTATCCCTGCCGATATAAGAGCCGCAGGCGGTGTTGCAAGAATGAGCGACCCTGCTATGATAAAGGGCATTCAGAACGCAGTTACAATTCCCGTTATGGCAAAGTGTCGTATCGGTCATTTTGCAGAAGCACAGATACTTGAGGCTATCGAGATAGATTATATAGACGAGAGCGAGGTTCTTTCTCCCGCAGATGACAAGTACCACATCGACAAGACAAAGTTCAACGTGCCTTTCGTATGCGGTGCAAAGGACTTAGGCGAGGCACTCCGCCGTATCTCAGAGGGTGCTTCTATGATAAGAACAAAGGGCGAACCCGGTACAGGCGACGTTGTACAGGCTGTAAGGCATATGAGAATGATGCAGCAGGAAATCCGCAGGCTGACATCTATGTCAAAGGACGAGCTTTACCAGGCGGCAAAGGATCTTCAGGTCGACTATGAACTTGTAAAGTATGTTGCGGAAAACGGCAAGCTCCCCGTTGTAAACTTCGCCGCAGGCGGTGTCGCAACTCCTGCCGATGCCGCTCTGATGATGCAGCTCGGCGCTGAGGGCGTATTCGTAGGAAGCGGTATCTTCAAGTCGGGCAACCCCGCAAAGAGAGCCGCCGCTATCGTAAAGGCTGTTACAAACTACACTGACGCTAAGATGATCGCAGAACTGTCGGAGGATCTCGGTGAAGCTATGGTCGGCATAAACGAACAGGAAATCGCTCTCCTCATGGCAGAACGAGGCAAATAAGGCGGCGGGTCGCCGCTGACTGTTCCGACCTTTTTAAAGGTCGGTGCGTTGCTAACGCTATCGAAACGGTCGGGGATAAACGATATTTGGGCTTATTGCAATTTGCGGCAATGTGCCGCTTCAAATTCCGACCTTTTTAAAGGTTGGTGCGTTGCTAAGATTAGTGGGACGGTCGGGGATAAACGATATTCCAGCTTATTGCGATTTGCGGCGGGTCGCCGCTGACTATTCCGACCTTTTTAAAGGTTGGGACATAGCTAAGATTAGTGGGACGGTCGGGAATAAACGATATTCCCGCTTATTGCAATTTGCTGCAATGTGCCGCCTCAAATTCCGCCTTTATAAACATTAGAAATAAGTAAAGGCTTGCAAAACGGCGGATTTATAAAAAGTGCTGAGCAAAAAAGAGATGGCTGTAATAAACCGCTCAGCCGAAAGGACACAACTAATGACAGTAGCAGTTCTTGCGCTTCAGGGCGCATTTGCGGAACACGAAAAAATTCTCTCGAAGCTCGGTGCAGACAGCTTTGAGATACGTCAGAAAAAGGATCTTGAACGCAGCTTCGACCGCCTTATAATTCCCGGCGGTGAAAGCACGGTACAGGGAAAGCTACTCCGTGAGCTTGATCTTTTTGACGGCATAAAGAGCCGTATCGAAGGCGGTATGCCTGTCTACGGCACCTGCGCAGGTCTTATCCTGCTTGCAAAATCCATCTCAAACGACAGCGCACAGCACCTGCAGACAATGTCTATTGTTGCCAACCGCAACGCATACGGCAGACAACTCGGCAGCTTCCATACCGAAGCGCAGTTTGAGGGTATAGGAGAAATTCCTATGACGTTTATCCGTGCGCCGTATATCGACAAGGTTTATGACGATGTACAGGTTCTCTCGGAGGTGGACGGAAAAATAGTAGCCGCAAGACAGAAAAATCAGCTTGTGACAGCTTTCCACCCGGAGCTTGACGGCGATACAAGAGTACACGAGTATTTTCTGAATATGTAAAGATATGTCGGATCCGCTGTTTTTGAAACGGCGGATTTTTTTGTTTATATTGCTCCTATACCGCCTTGCTTGCCCCTCCCGTTATAACCTTATCGCTCTTGCCGACACCGACAATTCCGCAAGCTCCCCCAAAAGCCCAACTCCATTCATTTTGCATATTTTTGAAAAATTTTTCAAAACCCTCTTGACAAATGCCGAAAGCAGTGATATAATAAAGCCTACAAAGTCGATAGGCTTTTAGAGATTAAGCCGAACCGAAAACGAGGTAAGGATATGAACAAGGACATGACAAGATATATCAGCGGTTTCCGATGTTGATTTTAGCGGCATCTTCAAAGTAAGGCAGATATACTTTTGTTGCAACTGCAACACACGGTTTTATACCGACAGAATAACAGACGAAAAATTAAACTTAACGTATAACAGATTATGAATCGAAAAGGAGAAAATCACAATGAGAACTTTTGACAAGATCACAGACCTTATAGGCGGCACACCCATATTAAAGCTCAACAACTACATAGCTCTGAACGAGCTTCCCGCAAACATCTACGCAAAGCTCGAATACTTCAACCCTGCAGGAAGCGTAAAGGACAGAATCGCAAAGGCTATGATAGACGATGCCGAGGCTAAGGGCGTACTCAAGCCCGGCGCAGTTATAATTGAGCCTACAAGCGGTAACACCGGTATAGGACTTGCCGCTGTAGCCGCTTCAAAGGGCTACAGAATAATCCTCACAATGCCCGAAACCATGAGCGTTGAGCGCCGTAATCTGCTCAAGGCATACGGTGCGGAGCTTGTACTTACAGACGGTGCAAAGGGTATGAAGGGCGCAATCGCAAAGGCAGAGGAGCTTGCACAGCAGATCGAGGGCGGATTCATTCCCAGCCAGTTCACAAACAGCGCAAACCCCACCGCTCACTTCAATACAACCGGTCCTGAGATATGGGAAGATACGGACGGAAAGGTTGACATCTTCGTAGCCGGCGTAGGCACAGGCGGTACGGTTTCCGGTGTCGGTAAGTACCTCAAGAGCAAGAACCCGAACGTAAAGGTAGTTGCGGTTGAACCAGCAGGCTCGCCCGTGCTTTCAAAGGGCGTGGCAGGACCTCATAAGATACAGGGTATCGGTGCAGGCTTTGTTCCCGAAACGCTTGATACCAAGATTTATGACGAAATAATCGCAGTCGAGAACGAGGACGCATTCGCTACAGGCAGAACGCTTGCAAGAAAAGAGGGCTTACTTGTCGGCATCTCGTCCGGTGCGGCGGTATATGCGGCTACACAGCTTGCAAAGCGCCCAGAAAACAAGGGTAAGAACATTGTTGTCCTTCTCCCCGATACAGGCGACCGTTACCTCTCAACGCCTATGTTCGCAGAATAATTCAGAAATTTCTATACCCAATTTTATATAGCCATCGCAAAAGCTGTCTTGACGGACAGCTTTTTGCATTTTGATTATAAAGTAACTTCAAATAATTGCTGAAAATCCGCATCGCAACGTTATCTTATAACCGCATTTTGCAAGTTATCGATTTTAAACTTGCACAAACGTGCTTGTGCTATAGCACAAAACCCTGTAAAACCGGTTGACCTCTCAGACTTTCGGTAGTACAATACAGGTAAGAAAAAAACAAGTACCGCAACGGCGCAGGACGATGAAAGTTCTGCGCCGTTTTGTTTTCAAAGGAAAGGATGACGTACAAATGTATGAATGCAGTTTAGACAGAATGAAGGATAAGATCTCCACTTTCAGCAAATTCGGTGATGCAGGCCACGGCGGCATCACACGTTACTCGCTCTCGCCCGAGGCTATTATGGCCCGTAACGAGTTCATCAAGCGTATGAAGGCTATCGGCGCAGAGATCGAGATAGATGATGTTGCGAATATCTACGCAACGCTCCCCGGCACAGACCCCGACGCAAAGCGTATCGTAATGGCTTCTCACTGTGACTCGGTAAAAAACGGCGGTAACTATGACGGTATACTCGGTGTTATGTCGGCTATGGAGGTGCTTGAAACAGTACACGAGAAGAACATCCCCCATAAGCATCCTCTCACCGCTATGATATGGACAAACGAGGAAGGCTCGCTGTATCCGCCTGCTATGATGTGTTCGGGTATCGTATGCTACGATTATCTGCCTGAGGACATCAGATGCAAGTTCAAGTATGAGGATATGATGAATTCAAAGAGTATCCTTGACAATACATCGACATTCGGTGAAGCGCTTGACAAGTCGGGCTTCAAGGGCGACAAGAAGTACCGCCTGTCACCCGACAGATATATGTATATGTTTGAAACGCACATCGAACAAGGTCCTATCCTTGAAGATGCAGGAAACGATATAGGCGTTGTTGACTGTGTACTGGGTATGTTCAACTACAGGCTGAAGTTCTACGGACAGACGACCCACGCAGGCACATTCCCGATGCCCAAGCGCCGTGACGCATTCTTTGCCGCTTCACAGGCTCTGTGCTATCTGCACGAGGAAATAGACAAGCTCGGCTACAGCGACCTTGTTTACACAACGGGCGAGGTTGTATGCCACCCCTGCGTACATACCTGTGTACCCGACTTCTTTGACTTCTCGTTCGACTCACGTCACGAGGATCCCAAGGTACTTGAAAAGGTACTGGCTATCGTAAAATCCTGCGAGGAAAAAACGTGGGCAGGCTGTACCTGCAAGGTAGAAAAGGCTTGGAACCGTGATACTGTCTACTGGGATAAGAAGCTGGTAAGCTATGTAAAGGCATCCGCAGAGGAATGCGGTATCAAGCACCAGTATATCCACTCAGGCGCAGGTCACGACGCACAGTTTGCCGCATATATGCTCCCGACAACTATGATATTCGTACAGTCGAAGGACGGTCTTTCACACTGCGAGCCGGAATATTCAAGCCCCGAGCATTGCACTGAGGGCGCAACGGTTATGCTGAATGCAGTTCTCAAGGCAGATAATGATTGATTATAATGACAACCACTTCTTTTTTTGGTATATTTCCTAACTGATTTTGCTTTATCTGATTTACTTTCACCCGCTTTTTCGGCGGGTGATTTTTTTGCGGATAGCGTTCATTGCAGGCGGTAATTAAAAATAGAATAATAAGGCTTGATTTTTTATTTAAACTATGGTACAATAGTACAGTATCAGAAATAGAACCCGTGATTATGGGTGTAAGCCCTGTGCAAGGGAGTCCTGTGAACCATGTCAGGCGGGGAACCGAGCAGCATTAAGCAGTTATGACCTGTGCCGCAGCAAGTTTACACTCATAATCATGGGTTCTATTTTTGCGTATCGTTTTATTTACCGATTATTATGTACTTTGTCACGGGAGGTTAGTTATGCATCTTGCTCTTTATCGTAAGTATCGTTCTGCCACCTTTGACGAAGTAATTTCGCAGGAGCATATAACCACCACGCTGAAAAATCAGATAAAGGCCGGCACTCCGGCTCACGCTTATCTGTTCACAGGTTCGAGAGGTACGGGTAAGACCACCTGTGCAAAGCTGATGGCAAAGGCGGTAAACTGCTTATCTCCCGTTGACGGCAACCCCTGCGGAGAATGCGAAAGCTGTAAGGCAATAACCGCCGGCTGTCCGGATATAATCGAGATGGACGCAGCCTCAAACAACGGAGTTGACGATGTAAGGGCGCTGCGTGACGAGGTTATGTACGCTCCGACTGTCTGCCGTTATAAAGTTTATATAATAGACGAGGTGCATATGCTGTCCTCACAGGCATTCAACGCACTTCTGAAAACCATAGAAGAACCGCCGCCGCACGTTATATTCATACTTGCGACTACCGAGATACACAAGGTGCCTGCGACTATCGCATCAAGATGTCAGCAGTTCCGCTTTTCAAGAATTGACGTAGAAGAAAGTACAAAGCGGCTGTGCGAGATAGCAAAAAAAGAAAATGTAAATATAACCGAAGATGCGGCAAGACTTATTTCAAGATTGTCCGACGGCGGTATGAGAGATGCGGTTTCGCTGCTCGACCAGTGTATAAGCGTGAGCGCCGACATTGACGAGGAAACCGTAAGGACTACCGCAGGCATCGCAGGAACGGAGCATCTGTTCACGCTTGCACAGTGCATACACGAGCAGAATGCGCCCGAGGCACTGAAAATTCTCGACGAGCTTCACAATCAGTCGAAGGATCTTATGCTTCTTCTTGACGAGCTGTTGTCGCATTTCAGAAATCTGTGCATACTGTCGGCAACGAACTCCGACTTTTCGCTTATCCCTGCAGGAAGCGGAACAAGAAACGATCTTGCAAGGCAGACAAAGGAGTTTACTCTCGGAGAAATAATGCGGTGTATGGATATACTGCAGGACTGCATTGCGAGAACTCCGAAAACGGCAAAGCGTAAGACTGTTGCCGAAATGTGCCTTATAAGGCTGTGTACGCCACGTCTTGACAGTGACACATCGGCATTGTCGTTAAGGCTTGAAAAGCTGGAGAACAGGCTCGACAAGCTGTGTGACGGCGAGATAAGCATTCAGCCGAAAACCGCAGTGCAAACCGGCGAAAGCACAGAAAAGCATATACCGGCGCAATCTGCAAAGCCCGTAAGCGTAACCGGCGACAGACCGCAGGATATTATTGCAGATACGCTGAACAGGATAGAAAATAAAATCACATCCGCCGATGATAAGCAGAAGGACGTGACAGCTCCGACCGCTCCGGTACAGCAGAGCGGTACAGAGCGGAATGCCGCAGACAACAAGCCTGACTGGTTGTTTGAGGGTACCGGTGGTGCTGATGAAAACGCAAGTACAGGAAACGAAGATGCTCCTCCGTTTGACCTTGACGAACCGCAGGCAAGCGTTGCTCCGCCTGAGCCCGTTCCGCAGGAACAGGCAGGCAATACAAGCGGTGACGGCAACAAGCCTGATTGGCTGTTTGAGGGTACAGGCGGCACAAACGATAACGCAAGTGCAGGAAACGAAGATGCTCCTCCGTTTGACCTTGACGAACCACAGGCAAGCATTGCTCCGACAGAGCAGGAACAGGCAGTAAAGACCGGGAATAATCTTCCCGAACAGCATAAAAATAATCTGTCGGCAGACAGTACGCAAAGTACCGGCAATGCCGATCCGCAGGTAACCGAGATACTCGACAGACTTCCCGTTATACTGCAGGCTATACTGGGACAGGTGCAAGTTACGCTCGGTCGGGATACGGTGAATATCAGCGGTTATCAGAAATTCCAGTATGATTTCCTGACAACAGGCGACTCGAAGGAACGGCTTGAGAAAGCCGCCGAAGAGGTAGCAGGCAGAAGGCTTGTAATGACCTTTGACAATAACGGCGATACAGCCGAAAGCAAGGATAAAAGCGACCCTGTTTCCGATTTCTTATCAAGAGCGGAAAAAATGGGCGTAAAAATAAAATACAAAAAACCAAAAAATTAAGTCGTTGACTTAAAGATACGAAAGGAAAAATCACAATGAAAGCAAGATTACCCAAGGAATACCAGAACAGAGGCGCAAACAACATGAACAGCATGATAAAGCAGGCTCAGAAGATGCAGGAAGACATCGAGCGTGTACAGGCTGAGCTTGAGGCAAGAGATTTCACGGCTTCTGCCGCAGGCGGTATGATTGAAGTTACGATGAGCGGTGCAAAGGTACTCAAGGAGGTTAAGCTCAACCCCGAGGTTGTTGACAAGGACGCTATCGAGGATCTTCAGGACGTTATCGTAGCAGGCGTAAATGCCGTTATCACACAGATTGAAGAAGTAAGTGCCGCAGAGATGGAAAAGGTAACAGGCGGAGTTAACATTCCGGGACTTGTTTAATGGCTGAATATAATTCTCAGCCGCTTATAACGGCGGCGCAGGAATTCGCCAAGCTCCCCGGCATCGGTCTTAAAACGGCGCAGAGGCTGGCATATTATATACTGAACGCCCCGGAGGAAGAAGTGGAGCAGTTTGCATCCGGAATTCTACGGGCAAGACGCAGTATGAAGCTGTGCAGTGTATGTCAGAATATCTGCAATACGGACAAGTGCGATATATGCTCGGACAGCCGCAGGAACCACAAGGTCATATGCGTTGTGGAAAGTCCCAAGGACGTTTCCGCCATAGAACGAAGCGGCGGCTTTGACGGAGTGTATCATGTACTTCACGGGCTGTTGTCACCGATGAATTCGATAGGTCCGCAGCAGCTTAAAATAAAGGAGCTTATGGCAAGGCTGTCGGATACGGACGAGGTCATAATGGCTACAAGTCCGACTATCGAGGGAGAGGCTACGGCAACATATCTTTCAAGAATGATAAAGCAGCTGGGAGTAAAGGTGACCCGTCTTGCGTATGGTCTGCCTGCGGGCGCATCGCTTGAATATGCGGACGATGTTACGCTCCAGAGGGCGCTTGAAAACCGTAACGAAATATAATTTTCTTCGGGAAAGGAATATGATAAATGACACAGGAACAGTTGAACACGATACAGGAACAGACAAAGAAAATAACCAACCCGAAACTGCTCGAAGTGATGAGGACGCTGAAAAAATGTGCTGAAGAAAAAACAAATCCCGAACCGCAGTATCAGGTGGATTATATCGACAATCTGATGGAGGCAAGACTTCTTGCCCCTGTAACCGTGACGGATATGTCGGGGGAGAACGAAAATCAGATGAAGGTACAGTTCTCGCACCTTACAAATCCTCAGAACGAGAAATATTTTATGGTGTTCACCGATATGGAAACAATGCAGAAGAACATCAACGATATAAGCAAGATCTGTGTAATCGCAGTTACATATAAGGATCTTTCCGCTATGCTGTCACAGCCGAAGTGTGCTATGAAGGGCTTTGTTATAAACCCCTTCACCGAGAACATTATCTGCGGTCCTCAGCAGGCAGAGGTCATAGCAAATTATATAAGGCAGAAAAAATTCAACAACGGCGAGCTTACTGTCATAAACGAGGTTACGGGCGTGCCGGACACTGTTACCAAGCCTATAACGAGCTATTTTGACAGCCGTAAGGATATTAAAAAGGCATATATTATGAATATGCGCAAGGTAAATCAGCTCAACCGCCTTATAATCGTGGATTTCGAGGGTGAGGACGATAAATTCAACGACTTTACCAAGGACTTTACCGAAAAGGTACTGAAGGATATAAACGACGAAAAAGCGCCGTTTATGATAATGAACTTCAATCAGCCTGCCGCAAAACAGGCGACAAAAGAAAAAGTTCCGTTCTATGTAAAGGTTTAAAATTCGAAAATATTGCTATTTACTGTTTTATCCCCCAACCCCTGACCCCTTCCCCCAAAGGGAAGGGGAAATAGCATGGGCTGCCGCCCATGAGCCTGCTTGGGGCTACGCCCCAAACCCCTTTTATGTAACAATAGCATAGATTTTCGACAATATAAAAAGAGGCTTTTGCCTCTTTTTTGTTTATTCTGCGGAAATTTTCGTAATTGTTTTGCATTTACTTGACGAAAAAGCGGTTATGATATATCATTATACTGTATAAATAGGTCTACGGACCGGACGGGAGAAATCATGAAAAACATTATCTCTGCTTCAATGCTTGCGAGCGACCTTACAAATATAGAAAAAGAAATCCACCGTACCGAAAACGCACAGGTCGAGTGGCTTCATATAGATGTTATGGACGGAGTTTTCGTTGACAATATAACCTACGGGAACAACGTGGTTGCCGCTATGCGTAAAGTGAGCGATATATATTTTGACACGCACCTTATGGTGACCGATCCCACAAAGCTTATACCGCTTTTCGCAAAGGCAGGAAGTAATATGCTTACTATCCACCTTGAAAGCAAAGGCAATACGGAAGAAAATCTCAGAGCGATAAGAGAAAACGGTATGAACGCAGGACTTGCCATAAAGCCTGCTACAGACTGGAAAGAAGTCATACCTTATCTGCCGCTGTGCGATATGGTGCTTGTAATGACCGTTGAACCGGGCTACGGCGGACAGGGATTTATTCCGCAGTGCGCCGACAAGGTGGCGATGCTCCGTAAATACTGCGACGAAAACGGATTTAACAAAATGAATATACAGGTTGACGGCGGTATCAACACGGCAACCGCCGCAACAGTAAAAGATGCCGGTGCAAACGTACTTGTAGCAGGAACATATCTGTTCAGGGCGGAGAATATGAAGACGGCGGCAGACGCTATACGCTAAAAGCAGTCGGGCAACAGCTCAGTTGCCTTGTCTGTAAGCAGAGTGTAATATTCCTCCGTGTCGCTCATACGGTTGAGATCCGTATATAACGGGAGGCGGTACTCCGACACGATGTGCCGTATAATTCCGATGCGGCTTTCGGACGATCTGCTCTGCGGCAGATGAATGGCAAGACGGTAATCTTTCCCGTCACGGTCTGCGTATAAGGATACACGGTCTGCGACAGCCTTGAGTGCCTTGCAGAGCCTTGCGAGAACGCAAAGCTCTCCCTCGCATATGACCGCCGTAAGAGGCGGTCGGCAGGAAGTGTTTTTCCCGGACGGAGTGCCTTTAATGCAGGAGATATATAAGGTACACCCTCCGTCGCTTTTTGGGAAAGCCTCGACAAGCAGACGTTCTCCGCAAAGCCCGAGATCATGATCTTCGCTGAGGCAGGATATAAGTCTTGACAAGGCAAGTTCTGAGGTACGGGAATCGCCCGAAATATCTTCGCATTTAATGCGGTATCCGTCCATATCCGACGGATCAAGCGTAATTTTTACGGTATTTCCCGCAAGCTCATCTATCTGCATGGGACACCTCCTGTTAAACCGGTTAAACAGCTTATAGTCTGAAAGGACAAAAAGATATAATGAATACAACCACAAATGAAGCTCTTCTTAAGAAGATAGACGAAGCTCCTTTGCTGATGTCAAAGGAGGCGGCTAAGAAAAAACTGCGTAAGCCGAGAAGCATATACGGCGATCAGATACTTTTTATGCTGGCGATAACCGTCATTGCCACCTGCTTTTACGGTATGAGGGTAGTAACGGTGTGCGCCTGCTCGGTGCTTGCCTGCATACTGACCGATATGGTCGGCTGTTTCCTTTCAAAGAAGGAATACGGTGTAAAAGACCTGTCAACCATAGCCTATGGTATGGCTCTTGCTCTTATGCTCCCTGCAAGCGTTGAATATTATGTCGTGATAATCGGCGCAGTGCTTGCAATTACGGTAAAGCATATATTCGGCGGCAAGGACAACTATATATTCAATCCTGCGGCGGTTGCGATAGCGTTTCTTATAATCTGCTATCCGACACAGGTGCTGATGTATCCCCAGCTTGACGCTCATCCGGAAATATTCGGAGATGCGGGAACGCTTGTAAGCGGAATCGAGAGCAGTTTTATAAAGAACGGCGCAATGCCGTCGCTTACACCGCTTGAGATACTTATGGGAAGATTCCCCGGCCCTATGGGAACTACTCATATACTCGTGCTGATAGTAAGCGGTATCTGCCTTATCTGCAGAAGAAGTGTGTCGCTTTCCGCTACTGTGGGCGGAATAGCCGTAATGGGCGTGCTTTCCTATCTTACAAGCAGTGTAGAGCCTGCTATGGACGCTGTTATATTCCGTTTTATAAGCGGATTTGTACTGTTCGGCTTTATATTCCTTGCGAGCGATCCGCAGACGCTTCCGTTTACTAACGGCGGAAGGGTGCTGTACGGCATAGCGCTCGGCGTAATCACGGTTATATTCAGAAATTCCGCAAATATCGAGGGAATATTCGTGTTCTCTCTGCTGATAGTAAACGCTCTGTCGCTGTATCTTGACAAGCTGGCATTCGTAATAGGCGTACAGACAAAACAACTTTTAAGATACCTTAAGCACAACCTCGGCTCGTTTGAGCGAATGACAGAGGACGCAAAGCAAGGTAAGACACCGGAGCTTTCGGATACGCAGGAAATTATGATTGAACCTGTTAATTATAATATGCCCCCTATCGACAATAAGGTCACAAAGGTAAAACGTCATAAAAAGTCGGTAATGGAGAATATTTCCGACAAAATATCGGATTCGGTAAAGAAGAAGAAAGCATCGGCGAAATCCGCCGGCGAAAACGAAAAGGAAAAGGAGGCGCAGCATGGCTCAGGCAAAACAGATGAAGCCGGAAAAGACACGGAAAAGTGACTTTAAGTTCACCCGTGATCTTATAGACGGACTGGCAAAGCAGAATGTCGTGCTGATGACAGGCATTGTAAACGCACCTGTTATAATCGCCGCTACGACCTTCAAGAAGGGCGTGGTAATCGCTCTTGCTTTTGCGATAATATCGTTTCTGACGATAGTTACCTGTTCGTTTGTACCGAAAAAAATAGTTTATACCCTCAGAGTAATTATATATGCGCTGGTAGGCTCGGTCTATTATATCCCGACCGTACTTCTTTTAGAGCAGATCTTTCCGCTTACGGTCGAGCTTATAGGCATCTATATGCCGCTTATAATTACAAACGCCCTTATCTTCTCGAAAACGGAAAGCCGTTTCTATCTTGAGGACAAGCTGAAAATGATAATCGACGTAATTTTCTTCATAGCGGGCTTCGGTGCAGTGTGCGTCCTTACCGGAGGCTTCAGGGAACTGATATGCTTCGGCACATTTGCCGGAATAAAGCTGTTTGATTTCAAGATTGCGGCTTTTGAATCTCCTTTCGGCGGATTTATACTTGTCGGAATAATGGCAGGTATGTTCAGGGCACTTTACAACTATCTGCGTAACCGCAGAATAAGGCTTAACAGCGAGGAGCATAACAAGGCGGCGGCTCACACCTACCATTCAAGCACCGAAAGCAAGCCTGCTGCACCACATCTGCTTCCCTCGCAGGACGACAACGTAAAGGAGCGCAGTGATGGATAAATTAGCACTTTTTATCAATACGGCTATGCTCGCTATGTTTGTCGAGAATGCGATATTCTCCCGTGCGCTCGGCACAAGCGTGGCGTTCTATGCATCAAGAAAAAAAGAAAGCATATTCGGACTCGGTCTTGGCATAACATACGTTATCGTGGTTTCAAGCTGTATCACGTTCTTTATAGACGGGTGGCTTGCCGACTGGCAGTATTTTTATGTTGTCATGCCGCTTATATACACGCTGACGGTGAGCATAGTATATACGGGCAGTCTGCTCCTCCTGTGGAGATTCCTGCCAAAGATATTCAGAAACATCAAGAAATACGTTCATCTTTCGGTGTTCAATGCGGCAGTGCTGGGAGCATTGTTCCTGAACACGACATACCACGCTGATTTCTTTTCGTATATGGGATTCGGTGTCGGAATAGCGGCAGGCTTTTTCATTGCGGTGTTCTTCCTTCATATTGCAAACGAAAGGCTCAATTCTCCGCTTATTCCCGAGGCATTCAGAGGAATGCCGATAATGATGGTTTTTGTCGGCATTATGTCACTTGCATTCTATGCGCTGACAGGATATAACACAGGCGCTATCTGATAATTTCTAAAATGGAGATACTGATATGAGCAGAAAAAAAGGATTCAAGGTAAAACGTTCAAGAAGAAATCTGTATAAAAAGCGTAAAAGCACCGGCAGGAAGATATTTGACGGGGTTCTTTTCGTTGTGATACTGGGCGCATTTGTCTTTGTGGGATACTCGGTCGCTTCTCCGCTGATAAAGTTTTTCGGCGGAAACGGGGACAATTCCTCTGTGAGCGAGCCTGCGTGGACGCCGCCCGAATCGCTACCCGAAACATCGGACAGCAATTCACAGACCAACTCGTCCGACAACTCAGGCGGCAGTGATACAACAAAGGATAACACCTCCTCTGCACCAAGCGAGGTAACATCGGCTTTTGCGACGGTCGCCCCCGACTCCGCACTGAAAAGCGACTCCGCACTGAATAAGTTCCTTGCCTCAGCAAAGGAAAGCGGTTATAATACCGCCGTATTTACGCTTAAAAACACTACGGGCGAGCTGTTATACAAATCATCGCTTAAGGCAGTAAAGGACAACACAGACGTAAATAAGGGCAGTCTGACGGCGGCTCAGATAGTAAAGGCGTGCAAGACGGCAGGAATCACTCCCGTTGCGGCTATAACAACGCTTTACGACAGAAAGACACCGTATCTTTTCGACAATGCGGGATATATAATCTCTGACGGAAACTGGAGCTGGCTGGATGCCGCCGCCGATAACGGCGGTAAACCGTGGACTACTCCCTATTCCGCCGATGCGGTCAACTATTATGCGGATATATGCGGAGAGCTTGCAAAGGCAGGATTTGCCGATATTGAGCTTGAAAACACTGTCTTCCCGAACTTCCAGTCCTACGACTACTCGCTGTTGTCAAAGGAATTGCAGAATGCAAACAGAAGCGAGAAATTAGCCGTTCTTGCGGCATCGTGCGCAAAGAAAGCAAAGGAAGGCAACGCAACCGCAACGGTTGAAATAAAGGCTGACGCACTGCTTACAATGTCGACAACGGCTTATGACGGTACGGCTGAAATATGGTCTGCGAAGGATAAGCTGGGTGACAGCAGGGTGCTTGTCACAATGGATATGTCGCTGCTTGGCACAAAGCTTCAGACCTCGGCAGACAAGACAGTAACGGTTGAAAAGGATAAGGTCAAGGCGGTAAATCAGATATTCACGCTTGTAAAGAAGGCTGTCGGCAACAAGGAAATATCGGTCGGAATAACAGGCAGTGCGAATTTATCGGCAGATGAAATCAAAAATTGTAAAACAGCACTCGAAAAGCTCGGATTTACCGATATAAGATTCGAATAAATGCACAAAAGTGCTTGCATTTGCGGCATTTTTAAGGTATAATTAGAGAATAACGTAAGAGCGAATATCGCACGGAAAAGAAAGGAATACAAAATGACAGAATTACTGACATTATTAACAAGCGGACAGACAGCAACAACCACAGGACAGGGTGGAAACGATATAGTGAGCATTCTCACAATGCTTATCCCCCTTGCACTTATGGTAGTTATATTCTACTTCCTTATCATAAGACCCGAAAAGAAGCGTGGCAAGAAGATGCAGGAAATGCTCAACAACCTTGAGGTTGCTGACGAGGTAGTAACAACAGGCGGTATTGTCGGCAGAGTATTAAGAGTTACAGATGACACTGTACTTATCGAAACAGGCTCTGACAGAACAAAGATCCGTGTATTAAAGAGCAGTATTGCTGAGAACAGAACTGTTCACGATGATACGGAATCAAAGTAAGAGATTCTGAGATATTACAAAATATACACCCTCACGGCTTTAGCCACGGGCTAATAAGGCAGTATTTAAGGAATTATGGTGCAACCCCATTATTGGTGGGGTTGCACCTTTTTTATGCTTCTTATTAATTCTTGTAGTTCAATTCCGTTGTTCTCGTTTGCTTTCCTTTTTTGATAGATGAATCTTGACTTTCAAAAGCCAAAATGATATCATTATATTAAGATTTAATGATATCATTTTGGAGGTGCAATATTTGGTTAAAGAGAATAAAGCTAATCGAACAAGACAAGTTCAATTCAGAATGGACCCTGAAATATTTAACAAATTAAAAGCTACCATTGTTTATGACAAAGATATGCATAGTATGGCTGACTTGTTTAATGAAGCAGCAGAAAAATATTTGAAAGAAAAGGAAGCCGGAGGTAAAAACCAATGACAAGGCACGATATGATTGAACGCATTGGAAATATATACATGACATCAAATATTGAAGGTGGCGAGTATAGCTATATTCAGGAGGCAGGCTCAAGGGCGAATCTTGAAAATGCTTTGGGACGCAGTATATCCCACTTCAAGCTTGATATTCGCTTTGAAAAAGACGATATAGTCGTTCTTGTTGAAACAAAGCAACTGTTCAAAAAATCCGATGAAGCACAACTTAATGAATATCTTGAACAAGAGCGTGCTTTACATTACGGAAAGAAAATTATTGCTATTCTTGCGAATACAAATAATGAGAAAATCAAGGTTTGGAAATCTGCTGTCGACGATGAACACATTTTAACTAACGAAACTGTTCTTGATAAAATGGAACATTATGTTGGTTTGTTTGATGCAAGCAAACAAAATGACAGAGAAAAGGTATTGAAGAACACTTATGATTTGAATGAACTTCTTCATAAAATGGATATTGACGAAAGGCTTCGCAGTCAGTTTGTCGGAACAACACTTCTATACCTTAAAAAGTTAGTTGAAAAATTTGGTGTAAAGAAAATTGATGAAGAATTAAAGAAAACGCTTGATGCGCATTGGTCTGTAATGGACGGCAAACAACTTCGTGCAGCAATAGAATCAACTTTGGATAGTTTGCTTGACGGCTCTGATAATAAAGCAAAAAAAATCGAATTGCTCCAGAAGAATGTTCTAAACGACCAAAAAGTTAAAAAGCTGACAATAACCCATTGGATTAAAATTTTAGATACAATCCTTATGGATATTTATCAGTATATTGATACAAACAGTTCTGAGGGACAAGATATTTTGAATTTGTTCTTCATTGCATTTAATAAATACACTGGAAAAGCCGACAAAAATCAGGCATTTACCCCTGACCATATAACAGAATTTATGTGCAGATTAACCGAAGTGGATAGAACAAAGCGTGTGCTTGATATAACTTGCGGTAGTGGTTCTTTTTTGGTGCAGGCTATGGTTAAAGAATTAGCTGATTGCAGTCGTGATAAAACCGAAGATGAAGCAAAAGCATTACAAGACATTGTAAAAAAAGAACATATATATGGCATAGAAGTTGAAGAAAAAGCTTACGGTTTATCCACAACCAACATGCTTATTCATGGTGACGGAAATTCCAATATTAAGTTTGGAAGTTGCTTTGACTGTAAGGCATTTATCAAGTCTGCTAACCCTGACATTGTTTTAATGAATCCACCTTATAATGCCAAACCTATCGGTATTCCTGAAAGATACAAAAAGAATTGGGGTAAAGCAAAAGATGGCAAGGAAGATCCAACAAAGGGATTAGTGTTTATTCATTATCTCTCAGATGTTATTGCAGAAATCAATAAAGAAAGAGAAAACAACGACGATCAAAGAAAAACTGTAAAACTTGCAGTTCTTCTTCCAGTATCTGCCGCTATCGGGACAAGTAAAATTATTGAAAACGAAAAGATTGAAATGCTAAAAAATAATACGCTTGAAGCAGTATTTACACTTCCGAACGAAATCTTCTATCCGGGTGCATCTGCTTCGGCTTGCTGTATGCTATTTACGTTGGGCAAGCCGCATAAAAAAGCAGATGGAACAGTAAATGAAACTTTCTTCGGCTACTGCAAAGAAGATGGCTTCAAAAAGAAGAAAAATCTTGGAAGAATTGAGCAGTTTGACGAGAATAATAATTCAAAATGGAAAGTTATCGAAGAAGAATGGTTATATTTATATAATAACAAAAAGTCTATCGACGGAAAGTCGGCAACGGCAACTGTTGACGGAAAATCTGAATGGCTCTGCGAAGCATATATGAAAACAGATTATAGTAAACTCTCTGAAAAGGATTTTCAACAATCTTTGAATAATTATCTTGCATACCTTATGAAAGAAGGTAGAATTTATGAGGCTTAATACCGAAGAATGGAAAGGGTTTATCATACAAAAATTATTTAAATTAGAAAATGGCAAAGCCAATCAAGGAATGCTTGAGGATGGTGACGAATGCTTTTATATAGGAGCAAAAAAAGATGACAATGGTGTTATGATTCACTGTATGAAAGATAGTGCGTTAATGCAAAAAGGGAATTGCATCATATTTATATGCAATGGTCAAGGTTCGGTTGGGTATGCAAACTATATGGATGTTGATTTTATAGGTACAACTGATATTGTTGCTGGGTATAATGAGAATCTTAATGCGAATAACGGAGTGTTTATTGCAACTGTATTATGCCAAGAAAGACCCAAGTATTCGTTTGGACGTAAATGGAAGACACATCTTAAAAATACGACCATAAATTTACCTATTAGATACAATATGGATGGTACTCCGTTTATTGACGATAGTTGCCAATACTCAGACGAAGGATACGTTCCTGATTGGCAATATATGGAGGATTACATAAAATTCTTATATCACAAGCCATTAACCACAAAAAATATTAGCAATACAGCAGTGAAGTTAAATACTTCCGAGTGGGAATATTTCCTTTTGAAAGACATTTGCACGATTACAATGGGAAATAAAATGGATTATTCCGCAATGAGTGCCGACGATCCAACCGTTAATTTTGTGGGTCGTTCTGCCGACAACAATGGAGTGGCAGGTAAAGTAGATTATGTGACCGATGATAAAGGAAATGTAATTACGCCTTATAAAGCCGGCTGTATTACAGTTGCCCTTGGCGGAAGTTTGGGTTCTTCGTATTTACAGGTCGAAGATTTTTATACATCGCAAAACGTTTCGGTTCTTGAGTTTGAAGAATGTGTATCGGATTCAGCTAAATTGTTCATAACCACCTGCATTATGAATGAAAGTAAATACAAGTATTTTCCTTTTGGACGAGAATTGAATACTCATATTAGAACAGATTTTGGATTTACCCTCCCAATACAACGCAATTCTAATGGAGAGCCGATAATTGATGATACCCATAAGTATTCAAAGCAAGGATTTATCCCCGATTGGCAGTGGATGGAAAATTATATTAAAGCCCTTCCATATGGAGACAGGATGTGATTCATCAGCAGGTCTTAGGGGGTCCCTAACGAGGTATTTGGTAACCGTGGTTATCCAAATACACTGCTCGCTAAGATGTTACATTGTGCAGTAGTTTTACCGTTTTGGACAAAGGTTCCACAAATGGTCTGCTCGCTAAGATTATACATTTTAATCTCACAAATGAAATTTAGGCACAGCCTACGGAATTATCTTCCGTAAGTTGTGCCTTTTTTCTTATCTATAGATCACTTGTTCATTAACAATTTCTGTTGCTCGACTGCGAATAATATTCCTCTTTCGCACCCATAACATCATATTTTCGGCTTTGAGTTTTTCTGTAACTTGCTCCTGCTCGGCAAGTGATTTTACTGTCTGGTTAAATAAAATTTGTGCTCGTTTGTCTACATCGGCAATGTAATTGTAAAGCTTACCCGATGTAAGAAGATTGTAATAAAGCACTTGATGACATGATTTCAAATAGCGTCTGTGCCTCATTGCCCACACACCGATTTGCCTTTGGTTTTCATCAGGTAGCGTAAGATTTGGAAAAGATAATCGCCTTGTTACGAATAACTACCGCCAATATTTTCAAAATTTGTTTTCATATCGAAGCCTCCTTGTATTTGGTAACTTCATTATACTGAATACAAAACGAAAAGACCAACGTGTGGATTTCTGATATAGAAAAAGGCTCTGACCTTTTACAGTCAAAGCCTTTTTCCACCATTGCAATGCCTCAATTCTATTAAGTTTTATCATACTGCCTTATAAAACCTCAGCATAAGCTGTGAGGGTGTTTTTTGCGAAAAAATCCATCGTACTTGCCCGAAGATTATCGAACAGTACGATGGATTTGACTTATTGTGCCGATATGCGATATTATGCGGTTACATATCGAACAGGTTTATCACTTCAATACCTTTGGCTTCAGCCATGCGTACCGTCTGACCTGTACCGCTCCTGCTGTTGCTTTGGTCATAATATGCCACACAGCAGTCTGCAAGCTCTGTCAGGCGGGCATTACGCTGTTTCATACAGTCTTTGGTGTATTCGCTGCCGATATACTCAATGCTGTCAGCCGCCATAATTATTGCATAAAACTCCTGCTTGTCGTTGTAACTCCAGTTCTTTGTCTGCTCCTCGTTTGAGCAGGGGAGTACAAGGTGGAGCTTTATATCGAGTGCCTTGCGTTTTCTCAGATACAGCACCATATGAGCGCACATAGTGTCGAAGCCGAGAGCGCCGCCGCAGTAGAAGTCGGTAACGCCTCGCTTGACAAGTCCGCATATTGTGCTGTCAAGCAGAGATTTAAGCGCATACATATCCGAGCTGTCAATTTTACGATGCCCTGTAAAGCAAACCGATGTCATACGCAAAGCCTCCTTTTAGTTACGATAAAAAGAAAAATAAGCCGTATCTGCGTCTGACAAATACGGCTGATGTGCTAAAGCAAGATGTAAATCAGTCTTCAACCTTTTCTTCGATGAACTTAACGATGTCACCGACAGTCTTGATCTTTTCAACCTGATCATCGGGAATCTCGATGTCGAACTCTTCTTCAAAGCTCATTACGAGGTCTACTACGTCAAGTGAATCAGCGCCGAGGTCGTCTGTGATGCTTGCAGCCTCAGTAACCTTGTCTTCTTCAACGTCGAGCTGGTCAACGATTATCTTTTTTACCTTATCAAATACCATTTGAAATCTCCTCCGTGTTTTTAAAAAGAAATTTTCTTTCGTTAATATTATACGGCATTACGCCGAAATAATCAAGTCGTATTTACAACAAATACATTAAAAAAATGTCTAAATTTACAGGGTGTATTTCTACACTTTGCACAAGTTTATAATAGCATCGTTATGTTATTCCATAGCGATAAACGAAAATGGCTTTATATGTTTTTAAGCTACCGTTAGTTCTATTCGTCGTATAACACTTCTCGGGTTCGCTATTCTATACGATAACGTTGCTGCTATTTACGAGGGAAAAAACCAAAGGGACTAGGGAGAGGGACTGCCGCCCCTATCCCTATCCCTTAGGTTCTCTCCCTCGTGGCTCCCTCTTTCCTTACCCACACCCTTACCCCGCTGAGAAGTGTTGGCGATAAGACCCACATACGACTTAATTCTAAAAGTCAAATAAAGACGGACGCTAAAACGCTACTTAGTGGTATAAAGCGGAAAGAACCAAGGGAACATTGTTTATGCTTGTTATATGCAAAATGTTTGTGGAACGCAAACAAACAATCTGCCGTTTTTTAATTCATATAAGAATACAACAAGTAATCAAATCTACTCGGAAAACATACCGATTTTGCGGAATTTCTTGTAGCGGTTGTCAAGCAAGGTAGGAATATCTATCCTTGACAGCCTTTCGACCGCACTTATAAGATATTCCGATATATTGTCCGCTGTCTGTGCAGGGTCTGTATGAGCGCCGCCCACCGACTCGGAAATGATCTTGTCGCACACGCCGAAGCTATATAAATCCTCTGCCGTAATCTTCATAAGATCAGCCGCTTCCTTTTCTCTTGAAGGGTCCTTCCATAGAATAGAAGCAAAGCCTCTGGGAGAAATTACGGAATATAAAGCGTGTTCGAGCATAGCAAGCTCATCGCATACGGCAAGTGCAAGTGCGCCGCCGCTTCCGCCTTCGCCGAGAACTACCGATATAACGGGGGTTTTCAGCGTCATAAACTCGGCAATATTCTTTGCTATAGCCTCACCCTGACCTCTTTTTTCGGCTTCAACTCCGCAGAATGCGCCCGGTGTATCAACAAAGCAGATAACAGGTCTGTGGAACTTCTCCGCCTGATATGCAAGCCTGAGTGCCTTTCTGTAGCCCTCGGGATGAGGCATTGAGAAATTCGACTTCTTGTTTTCCTCAAGGTTTCTGCCCTTTACCTGTGCAATCACTGTGACGGGAGTGCTGTTAAGAGTAGCTATACCCGATAATATCGCGGCATCGTCACCGTAGTGGCGGTCACCGTGAAGCTCGGTGAAGTGGTTGAATATAGCGGGAATATAGTCGTTTACGGTTGGACGATTCTTTTCTCTTATTATCTCAAGATGCTGTGTAGCAGTCATATTTGACATTATCATTACCGTCCTTTCAACCGTGCTGCCAGTCAGCGCCGATTTTTTTATAGTTGTGCAGTCTTAATATATTCGACAGCGTTTTACGCATTGAGCGTCTGTCGGCTATCGCATCAACAAAACCGCTTTCAAGCAGGAATTCTGCCGTCTGGAAATCATCGGGGAGCTTCTGCTTTATAGTGTCCTGTATAACACGTCTGCCTGCGAATCCTACAAGCACCTTAGGCTCGGCAAGGATTATATCTCCAAGACTTGCAAAGGACGCTGTAACACCGCCTGTTGTGGGGTCGGTAAGCACCGTGATATAAAGTCCGCCCGCATCGCTGTGACGTTTTACCGCACCGCTTGTCTTTGCCATCTGCATAAGGGAGATTATACCCTCCTGCATTCTCGCACCGCCCGATGCTGTGAACAGTATAACAGGCAGCTTATGCTCTGTGGCATATTCAAACGCTCTTGTTATCTTTTCACCTACAACACTGCCCATGCTCGCCATCATAAAATTGGAATCCATAATGCCGATGACCGCACGGTAGCCTCGTATAGTGCATTCGCCCGTCACTACTGCGTCCTTAAGTCCCGTGCTTTCCTGCATACTCTTTATCTTCTTCTCATAATCCGGGAATCCGATAGGATTCAGTGACACCATATTTTCGTCAAACGGCTTGAAGCTGTCCTTGTCAACCGTTATATCAAGACGCTCCTTAGCGGAAAGCCTTGCGTGATAATTGCAGACAGGGCAGGTTTTCTTACGCTTTTCAAACTCGTCCATATAGAACACGTTCTGACAGCGGGGACATTTGAACAGCAGGTCCTTGGGTATTTCGGGGGCGGAGGAATCCGCCACGTCCTTCTGTTCCTCATTAAAACGGTCCTTGACCATTTTAAACAGATCTTCTAACAATTAAAGCACCGCCTTTTCGTTTGCTTGTGGCATTATCAATAATTCGTCAGATCCTTGCGGTTAAGGAAGCCTATATCGAAATTACCGCTTTCGACATCCTCGTCACGCAGGAGATTGAGCTGGAAATCAATGTTGGTGTTGATACCCTCTATGAGAAATTCGGAGAGGGCGACCTTCATCTTCTGGATAGCCTCTTTCCTGTCCTCGCCCTTTACAAGCACCTTTGCTATCATACTGTCATAGTAAGGGGGTATCTCGTAGCCCTGATATACCGCCGTATCAATACGCACACCGAAACCGCCGGGCATATGGATCGACTTTATCTTACCGGGGCAGGGGCGGAAGTTGTTCTTAGGCTCTTCCGCATTTATACGGCACTCGATAACGTGACCGCTGAGCTTTATATCCTCCTGCTTATACTGCAGGGGAAGTCCTGCGGCGATGTTTATCTGCGCCTTTACAAGATCCACTCCGGTCACCATTTCGGTTACGGGGTGTTCGACCTGTATTCTTGCGTTCATCTCCATAAAGTAGAAGTTTAAATCCTTGTCTACAAGGAATTCTACCGTTCCTGCGTTTGCATAGCCGCAAGCCTTTGCCGCTCTTACTGCCGCTTCTCCCATTCTCCGACGGAGATCCTCCGTCATAATGGGGCTGGGGCTTTCTTCAAGCACCTTCTGATTACGGCGCTGTAACGAGCAGTCACGCTCGCCGAGATAAATTACATTTCCGTGCTCGTCCGCAAGGAGCTGTATCTCGACGTGTCGGGGATTTACAATGAACTTTTCGATATATATATCATCGTTTGCAAAGAACTGTTTAGCCTCCTGCTTTGCGGCGGTCATTGCCGCTTCAAGCTCTTCGGGCTTTTCAACAAGTCTTATGCCTCGTCCGCCGCCGCCTGCGCTCGCCTTTACCATTATCGGATAGCCGATCTTTGCGGCGATCTCCTGAGCCTCCTCAAGCGTCTGTACAATACCGTCGGAGCCGGGAACTACGGGAACGTTGTTTTCTATCATCGTCTTCTTTGCGTTTGCCTTGTCGCCCATAGCGTCCATAGCGTCTGCGCCGGGTCCTATGAACTTTATTCCGCACTTGTCGCAAAGACGTACAAAGTGGCTGTTTTCGGAAAGGAAACCGAAGCCGGGGTGAATTGCCTGTGCGCCCGTTATCTCGCAGGCGGCAAGCAGTGCCTTTGAATTAAGATAGCTGTCCTTTGACGGAGCAGGTCCTATGCATACCGCTTCGTCCGCTATCTGTGCGTGAAGCGCAGTCTTGTCGGCTGTCGAATATACTGCGACAGTCTTTACTCCAAGCTCTCTGCACGCACGGATTATTCTTATAGCAATCTCGCCTCTGTTGGCGATCAGAATCTTATTGAACATACAGCGTTTGCCTTCCGTTTACTTGATAGCAAAGGTGATCTCTGCGGATACCGCCTTTTCACCGTTTACTGTGGCAAGAGCCTTGCCGACACCGATAGGACCTTTGACCTTTATTATCTCGACTTCGAGCTTTAAAAGATCGCCGGGTACTACCTGTCTTCTGAACTTAGCGTCCTTGACGCCGCCGAACAGACCTATCTTGCCCTTGTTTTCGGGGAGTGCAAGCATTGCCACTGCGCCTGCCTGTGCAAGCATCTCAAGCATAAGTACGCCGGGTACTACGGGGTATCCGGGGAAGTGTCCCTTGAACCAGAACTCGTCCTCTTTCATATACTTTGTGGCAACCACACGCTGACCGGGTTCCATTTCTTCAATAGTATCAATAAGCAGGAACGGATCTCTGTGAGGGATTATCTCCATTATCTGCTCTTTATTCATAAGCGACATATACAGTCCTCCGTTATTCTATTATGATGAGCGGCTGACCGAATTCAACAGCCTCTCCGTCCTTTACGGCAATTGACTTTACAGTGCCGGAAATATCCGCCTGTATCTCGTTCATTACCTTCATACTCTCAACGATGCATACTGTGTCGCCCTCATTTACCTTATCGCCGACCTTTACAAAGGGAGGCTTTGTGGGGGAGGGGGCAGAGTAGAATGTGCCGACAATGGGGCTTTTTATGCTCTTGCCTGTATCGGCAGGTGCCGCAGCAGGAGCCTGTGCCTGCGGTGCTGATGTCGGTGCTGCGGGAGCAACCGCCATAGCCATAGGAGGCATTGCGGGCATCACAGGGGGTGCGGGAGGGGGATTCTTCTGACCAAGCTCAAGCTCGAACTTGTCGTTCTTTACATACATATAGGACAGACCGCTGTCCTTCATAATACCGATAAATTCCTTTACGGCATCGGTAAGCGAATTAGTTTCAAACTGCATATTGTGTCAACCTTTCTCTTAGTCCTCTACGGGAGCAAATGCTATACAAGCGTTATGACCGCCGAAGCCGAGCGAATTGCTGAGTGCGCCTGTTATCTTCATATCTCTCGTGCCGTCAGCCGCATAGTCAAGATCACATTCGGGATCTGCCACCTTAAGACCTAATGTGCGGTGTACCTTGCTGTTCTTTATCTGAAGGGCGCAGGCTACCGCTTCTACACCGCCTGCCGCACCTAAGAGGTGACCTGTCATTGACTTTGTGGAGTTGATGACCATATTCTTTGCGTGTTCGCCGAATACCAGCTTTACAGCGGCTGTTTCGGTCTTATCGTTCATGGGAGTTGATGTGCCGTGTGCATTTACATAGTTGAAGGTTTCGGGCGCTCTGCCTGATTCCTTTACAGCAAACTCCATAGCCTTTGCGCCGCCCTTGCCCTCGGGGTCGGGGCTTGTTTCGTGGTAAGCATCGCAGGTAGCACCGTAGCCGATGACCTCAGCATAGATGTTTGCGCCTCTTGCCTTTGCGTGTTCGTATTCTTCAAGAATTACGATGCCGCTTCCGTCACCGAGAACGAAGCCGCTTCTCTCTGCGTCAAAGGGGATGCTTGCTCTGTCAACATCGGTCGACTTTGTTACAGCGTGCATATTGTTGAAGCCTGCATAGGCAAAGCCTATCGAGCATTTCTCTGTGCCGCCTGCTATGGCAACGTCCATATAGCCGTTCTTTATAGCGTGGAATGCCTCGCCTATAGCGTGTGTACCGCTGGCGCAGGCAGATACTGTGCAGTAGTTTATGCCCTTGAAGCCTGTACGGATAGCAACCGTACCTGCCGCCATATTGCCTATCATCTTGGGGATAGTGAATACTGAAACTCTCTTGTTGCCCTTGTTGTGATATGCGAGAAGCTCTTCCTGCGTTGTTTCCATACCGCCTATACCTGAGCCGATTATTACGCCGCATCTGTAAGGATCGAGATCCTTGAAGTCGCTTCCTGCGTCCTTTATAGCCTTGTCAGCCGCATATACGGCATACTGTGTGATTATATCTGTACGGCGAAGCTCTTTCTTGTCAAAAAGGCCGTCTGCGCTGAAATCCTTTACGGAAGCCTTTACGTTAAGCTCTTCGCTCTGGCCGGGGAACCACTGCTCTAATGTAAAGCCGTGCTTGCCCTCCATAAGACTGTTCCAGAATTCTTCCTTGGTGTTTCCTATGGGGCTTACTACGCCCACACCGGTAATTACAACTCTGCTCATTTTTTGTATTTCCTTTCGTGGCTTGTCTTTACATTGATAAGCCGCCGCTTATCTCTATTACCTGACCTGTTACATAGCTTGCGTCCTTTGAAGCAAGGAATGATACAACGCCTGCTATCTCTTCAACTTCGCCGCATCTGCCCATAGCTATCTGCTTTACCATTGCCGCTCTCAGCTCTTCCGAAAGAGCATCTGTCATTGCTGTGTGGATAAATCCGGGCGCTACTGCGTTACAGGTGATGTTTCTCGGACCAAGTTCCTTTGCGGTGGTCTTTGTCATACCGATTATAGCCGCCTTTGTAGCGGAGTAGTTCATCTGACCGGGGTTGCCGTAAAGACCTGCTACGCTTGCAAGGTTGATAATCCTGCCGCTGCGCTGTTTCATCATAACAGAGCCTACGAGCTTTGTCATATTGAATACGCTTTTCTGGTTTACCGCAACAACGAGGTCGTAGTTTTCTTCGCTCATTCTTACAAGCAGACCGTCACGGGTTATACCTGCGTTGTTAACGAGTACGTCAATACTGCCGAAATCGGCTTTTACGCTCTTTACGAATGCTTCACACTGATCGTACTTTGATACGTCGGCGATGTACTTTTCGCATTTTACACCTTCTGCTTTTATCTTGTCGATTATATTGTTGTTTTCAAAGCAGCTCTCGGCGATGTCGTTTAATGCGATGTCATATCCGTCCTTTGCAAGACGGAGGGCTATTGCCGCACCTATTCCTCTTGCAGAGCCTGTGATGATTGCAGTTGCCATTGATTTTCTCCTTTTTTTATCATTTTATCGTTTTATAGTTTTATCTTACTTGTTCAGCAGTTTTTCAGCCTCTGCGAACATTTCTTCCACAATTTCCTTTGCAGGCTGTACCTTCTTTACCATACCTGCGATAGCGCCGCATAAGAACGAGCCTTCCTCAAGGTTGCCGTCCTGTACTGCCTTACGCAGTGAGCCGAGCGTTATCTGCTCGAATTCGTCGGGTGTTATCGTTCCGTTCATCTCGCCGCTTGCGAGCTTCTTCGAGAACTTTGTCTTTACGTTACGGCAGGGATGACCTGTCGTTCTGCCTGTTACTATACTGTCTGTATCCTTTGCGTCAACAACAAGCTGTTTATATGTAGGATGGATCTGGCACTCCTCTGCGGCAAGGAATCTTGTTCCTACCTGTACGCCCTCTGCGCCGAGCATAAAGCTGGCGGCAATTCCTCTGCCGTCTGCGATACCGCCTGCGGCGATAACGGGGATGGATACAGCGTCAACTACCTGCGGAACAAGGCACATAGTGGTATTTTCGCCTATGTGACCGCCCGATTCTGTTCCCTCTGCGATTACTGCGGACGCACCGCTTCTTTCCATTCTCTTTGCGAGTGCAACACTGGGTACTACGGGGATAACCTTGATACCTGCGTTGTTCCACGCCTCCATAAACTTGCCGGGGTTGCCCGCACCGGTCGTTATCATCGGAACCTTTTCATCTATAACAAGCTGTGCAAGATCCTCTGCGTTGGGGCTCATAAGCATTATATTAACGCCGAAGGGCTTATCTGTCAGCGACTTTGCCCTTCTTATCTGATCTCTCAGATAATCAATAGGAGCAGAACCGCCTGCGATTATACCTACTCCGCCTGCGTTTGAAACAGCCGCCGCAAGTGTGCTTTCGGCTATCCATGCCATACCGCCCTGGAATATGGGGTACTTTATACCGAGTAATTTTGTGATCCTTGTTTCCATTGTTTTTATCCTTTCAGCTGTGGATTAATATTCGAAAATAGTTGCGCCGTAGGTAAGTCCCGCACCGAAGCCGACAAGGCATATCTTCATGCCGCGCTTAAGCCTGCCCTGACGGTCAAGCTCCGCAAGGCACATAGGGATACACGAGCTTGATGTGTTGCCGTGTGTTTCGAGGTTTGTGAACACCTTGTCAAGATCAACGTTCATCTTCTTGAGTGCGGACTGGATTATTCTTATATTCGCCTGATGGGGAATAACAAGATCTATATCATCAAGAGATATGCCGGAATGTTCACATACATATTCTACCGCATTTGCCATAGCGTCAACGGCGAACTTGTATACCGCCTTTCCGTCCATCTGTAAATAACGCTCCTTGTTCGGAGTGTCTATTATATCCTTAAGGCAGTCGTCACCCTTGAAATAGGGGTTGTTCCTGTCATAGAAGTTCTTGCAGTAAAGGCTCTGGAGCATATCGCCCTCTGCGCCGGAGTGGCTGTAGTATTCCTTGCCCTCTCCTTTTTCGATAACTACCGCACCTGCACCGTCACCGAAAAGTATGCAGCTTGCTCTGTCCGTATAGTCTATCTGACTTGTCAGACGTTCGCTGGCAACAATCAGCACAGTCTTGTAGGTATCGTTTGCAAGGAAGTTTCTTGCAATGTCAACCGCTGTTATAAAGCCTGTGCAGGCAGTATTTACATCCATACAGGCACAGGGCTGTGCGCCGATGAGGTTCTGTACAAGGCAGGCTGTGTTCGGATAATAGAAGTCGGGCGAGCAGGTCGAAACTATGATGCAGTCTATATCCTTCGCCGTCTTTCCTGCGCTTGCAAGTGCGGCCTTTGCCGCCTCGGCAGCCATTATGAAATTGGGCTTGTCGGGGCTCATACGTCTTTCACGGATACCAGTCCTTGTGGTTATCCATTCGTCTGTAGTATCAATGAACTTTGTGAACATTTCATTGGTGACTACGGTTTCGGGAGTGTATTCTCCCGTACCCAGTATCGTTATACCGTTCATATCCTTTTCCTTCCGTGCGGCGTTCCTGACTGCCGTATATTATATATTAATTGTTGATTTTATTCTCTTTTTGTTGTATAATAAATCAGTAACTGCGGATTTTATCGTCCGCAGGGCATAGTTACCCCATAAGGCAAACGTGCTTATATTTCATTTTACTCTATTTCGGTACTGTTTGTCAACAATTATTTGCATAATTGTATCGCAACAGAGTAAACAGTGACATTATATTTCAGAATTTCTGCAATATATGACAAATTATACCGTTAAAATAATTAAACCACAAGGAGAAACAGAAAAATGGCAGATAAGACAAAAACCATATTCCTTTTTTCAGGACAAGGCTCGCAGTACAAAGATATGGGTAAGGAATTTTACGATACCATACCCGAATGCAAAAAAGTGATCGAGCTTGGCAGTGATATTCTCGGCTTTTACCTTGCCGCTAAGATATTCGGCGGAGATGAAAAGGAGCTTTCACGCACGATAATCTCACAGCCTGCTATACTCGCAATGTCGCTTATGGCGCTTGAAGCGGCTAAATCAAAGGGCATTGAGGCATCGGCTGTTGCCGGACACTCTCTCGGAGAATATGCGGCAATGGCGGCAAGCGGTATGCTGACATACGAGAACGCATTCAGAGCGATAAAGTACCGTAGCGAAGCTATGGACAAGGCGGCTCAGGCTAACCCCGGAGGAATGGCGGCTGTTCTCGGCCTTAAGGCTGATGTTATAGAACAGACTTGCAAGGAGATCGAGGACGGCGGAGAATATGTTACTCCCGTAAACTACAATTCGCCCGTACAGACTGTTATTGCAGGCACTGCAGCAGGTATCGAAAAGGCTAAGGAAGCGCTTTCGGCAAAGGGCGCAAAGCGTATAGTTCCTCTTGCCGTTTCAGCCGCCTTCCACTCAAGGCTCATGGCAGGCGCATCGGAGGAATTTGCGGTAAAGGTAAAGGATATCCCGTTCAATGCGCCCTCGATGAAGTTCTACTGCAACGTATACGGCAATGAGCTTACCGACTTCTCGGATATGCCCGCTTATCTTGCAAAGCATATCTGCTCGCCCGTAAGATTTACATCAGAGCTTGACGTCATCTCGAAGGACGGTTACGATACCTATATCGAACTTGGTCCCGGAAAAGTGCTGACCGGTCTTGTAAAGAAAACTCTTGACGGCGTTACGGCTGTAAACGTTGAAAACATTGATACGCTCGAAAAGGCGGCGGCTCTCTGATGATTGAGAGTATAACGGCGCTCGACCTGTCGATACTCGACTTTATCCGTAACACGCTTTCAAGTCCGGTTGCGGATATTATAATGAAGTGCCTCACATACAGCATAGAGTACGGTGCAATGGCTATCCTTGTGTTCATCGTTATGATGTTTATTAAGAAAATGCGTAAGACGGGCTTTGCGGTAATGGGAGCAACGCTCTCCGTACTGCTGTTCGGCGAGCTTATCCTGAAGCATATAGTCTGCCGCCCTCGCCCGTTTGTCGTAAACAGTGCCATTGACATTATCATAAAAGCACCGTCGGGATTTTCGTTCCCGTCAAGCCACACGGCGACCTGCTTTGCTATGGCGACGGCAATATATCTGTTTCATAAACGGCTCGGCATTATCGCATATATCTATGCATCGCTGGTCGCATTTTCGAGAATGTACCTTTATGTACACTATCCGTCGGACATTTTCGGCGGAGTAATACTCGGTATATGCTGTGGCATAGGTGCGACAGCGCTTGTAAAGCTGATATGCAAAAAGACAGAAAATCAAAGAGAATCCGAAGCAGAACAAAAGGAGCAATAAATATGACGGAAAACAAAAACGTATTCGGCATTCTGGGACACCCTCTCGGTCACACGCTTTCGCCTCAGATACACACAAGGCTTTTTGAAATATCGGGCGAGCAGGCGGAGTATAAAATTCTCGACACTCCCCCCGAAAAGCTGACAGACAGTTTTGAATATTTCAAAAGTCTGACAGGCTTCAACATTACAATTCCCTATAAGATAGATATAATAAAGATGTGCGATACGCTTGACGATACGGCCAAGCGTTACAACAGCGTAAACTGTATAGCAAACGTAAACGGCGTTTCTACGGGATACAACACCGACTGCACAGGCTTTACAAAGGCTGTCGGCGCAATGGGTATGACCCTTACAAACAAAGTATTACTGCTCGGCTGTGGCGGCGTGGGCAGAATGATGGCTATCGAAGCTGTCCGTGAGGGCGGCGAGCTGACTATAGCGGTAAGAGATGCCGACATTCCCGTTGCAAAGGCTTTATGCGAAGAAATAAAGCAGAATTATAGCAGCGCAAAGGTCGGATTTTGCCTGCTGAGCGAAGTAAAGGGCGACTTTGACCTTATGGTAAACGCTACTCCCGTAGGTATGTATCCGAATACAGACGCAAGCCCGCTTACCGAGGAAGCACTGGGCAGAATAACGCTGAACGGCTTCTTTGACGCTATCTATAACCCCCGTGAAACAAAGCTGATGAAGATGGCTTCCGACAAGGGCGTAAAGAAGGTCAGCGGCGGTATGCAGATGCTTGTATGGCAGGCGGCTGTGGCTCATACTATATGGAGCGGCGCAGAATACACAGCAGAACAGGTACAGGCTATCTCGGACGAAATGATGAGGCTTGTGTAATGCGCCCCGTGTATCTATGCGGCTTTATGGGCTGCGGTAAAAGCCATATAGGAAGAATGCTCGCAAGAGAATGTACGGCTGTGTTCATCGACCTTGACAGATACATAGTTGACAATCAGAAAATGACCATCCCAGAAATATTCGCTCAGAAGGGCGAACCGTATTTCAGGGATCTTGAGGCGCAGTATATAAGAAACTTCAGAGGAAGAACGATAGTCGCTACAGGCGGCGGAGCAATACTCCGTGACGAAACGGCAGAGTTTGCAAGGAAGCAGGGCGTTGTGATTTTTCTCAACGCAGGCTTTGACACCTGCTATGAACGTATAAAGAACGATTCGAACCGTCCTCTTGTAGTGAACAACACGAAAGAACAGCTTAAGGCAATCTATGATTCAAGACTGCCAGTTTACAGAAAAAACAGCACCTTTGAAGTGAATGCAAACGCATCGGACAGAATAATCGCAGGCGAGATCATAAAGCTGGTCGAGCTTGACGCAAAAAGGCACAGGAAAACGAAAGGATAAATATGTACATTTACAATGCGAACGTCATAACTATGGCGGAGAAAAACTACGAAAACGGATTTATCCTTATAGAAAACGATAAAATCAAGGCTGTCGGTGATATGTCGCAATTAAAGGACTTTTCGCCGTCCGACAGTGATATAGACGCAAAGGGCAGAACCGCATATCCCGGCTTTGTAGACGCTCACACGCATATCGGTGCGTGGGAGGACGGGCTTGCGTTCGAGGGCGACGACGGAAACGAGGATACAGACCCCTCGACCCCGAACCTTCGTGCGATAGATATGATAAATCCGCTCGACCACTGCTTCGAAGAAGCGGCGCAGGCAGGCGTTACCTCGGTGGTATGCGGAATGGGAAGCGCAAACCCCATCGGCGGAACTTTTCTTGCTATGAAAACGGCAGGCTCAAAGAGGATAGACAAGCGGATAATAAAAAATCCCGTTGCGGTAAAATTTGCACTCGGAGAAAATCCCAAGAACGTATATAAGGATAAGGATACCGCTCCGGTCACCCGTATGGCTACCGCCGCCATAATCCGTGAACAGCTTTTCAAGGCAAGACGTTATCTTGACGATATGATAGACTATGAAAGCTCGGCCGGTACCGATGACGAGGGCGACCGCCCCGAATATGACGCAAAGTGCGAGGCGCTTATGCCGCTTTTAAAGCACGAGATACCCGCACATTTCCACGCCCACAGGGCAGACGATATATTCACGGCAATAAGGCTTGCCAAGGAGTTTGACATAGATTATGTCATCATCCACGCAACAGAAGGTCACCTCATAGCAGACGAGCTTCTTGAGGATAATGCACGGACGATAGTAGGACCTGTCATCAGCGAGCGCTGTAAGCCTGAGCTTCGTAATCATACGATAGAAACGGCAGGCATACTGAACAAGGCAGGCGTTCCTATGTGTATATGCACCGACCACCCCGTTGTACCCGAGCAGTATCTGCCGCTCTCGGCAGGGCTTGCGGTAAGAGGCGGTCTTGACAGAGATGAAGCGCTGAAGGCGATTACTATATATCCTGCCGTAATCACGGGAATCGCAGACAGGGTAGGCAGTATAGAACCCGGCAAGGACGCAGATATAGTTATCTTTTCGGGCGATCCGTTATCCGTATGCGATACTCCGGATATGGTCATCGTAAACGGCACGGTAATATAATCTTAATACAGGCAGTAATATCAAAAGCAATATAAACGGAGGGAATATTCATGCGTGAGATAAGCGTTGAGCTTGTTAAAAAGACAGTTGAAGAGCTTTGCGTAAAGGCAAATCTTTATCTGCCCGACGGAATGAAAGAGAAGATAAATTCATGTATCGGCTGTGAAAAAAGTCCGCTGTCAAAGCAGGTGCTTGGCGATATTGTAAGGAATATCGACTGTGCGAAGGAGCTTGAAGTGCCGATATGTCAGGATACGGGAATGGCTGTGATATTCCTTGAAGTCGGACAGGACGTGCATTTCACGGGAGGAAATCTCACAGATGCAATAAACGAGGGCGTTGCAAACGGATATGTGAACGGCAAGCTGCGTTTATCGGTGGTCGAAGATCCGCTTGAGCGTAAGAACACAAACAACAATACCCCTGCCATAGTACATACGAGCATTGTACCAGGCGACAAGGTGCATATAATGGTAGCGCCGAAAGGCTTCGGCAGTGAAAATATGAGTGCGCTTAAAATGTTCACTCCCTCTGCAACAAGAGAGGATATAGTGAACTTTGTCGTTGAAACGGTATCAAAGGCAGGAAGCAATCCGTGTCCGCCTATAACGGTAGGTGTCGGCATAGGCGGCGACTTTGAGCTGTCCGCCATACTTGCAAAAAAGGCTCTTTGCAGGGATCTTAAAATAAGAAACCCCAAGCCGCTTTATGCGGATATGGAGAGCGAAATGCTCGAAAAGATAAACAAGCTCGGAATAGGTCCTCAGGGCTTCGGCGGTACTGTGACGGCGCTGTATGTCAATATAGAACAGCACCCGACACATATTGCAGGGCTTCCTGTTGCAGTCAATATAGGCTGTCACGTTACACGTCACGCAGAGGCTGAACTGTAATGGGCAAGGGTAAGGTTATCGGTGCGGTAGCGGCGGCAGTCGTGATACCTGCCGCAGCAGTTGTCGGTGCGATATACATACTTCCGCTGCTCGATATAACATCAAGCAACACGCTGTATTACTTCGGCAATGATGCTTCTGTTGCCGCAGACGGCACAATATCGCTCGGCAAGGAGGAAGTGCTTGGCTACAGCTCGAAATACTCCGACACTATGACGGGATATTTCAAGGCACAGCTTGACGAGAACGAAACATATATCTACAATGCGTTTATGTACGCAAGCGAAAACGGCTACAGCGATATATTCCTGCCAGAAGATGTATTCGATGGCAGTTATGACAAGCTGCAGGAGATTGAATATGTTATAACCTTTTTAAGCTGTGACAGTCCGTTTGTTGCACATAATTACACGACAAACAGCAAACTGACCGGAAACGTTGAACAGTTCGCAGGAAAAAGCTATCATCATATACAGCTTGAAACGCTCGGAGAGGAATATACATCCCGCCGTGAAGCCGCCTATGAAAAGGCAAAATCGGTAGTAGCGTCAATTCCGCAGGAGTGTAATACAGACAGAAAGAAAGCGCAGTATCTGTATAATTACGTTGCGGAGAACTCGGTATATGTTACTGACGGCTACAGCACAAGAAACGTTCCGATAGCCGACCTGCTTATTGACGGTAAGGCGATATGTGACGGATATGCGGATACTGTCACTATGCTTTTCAATATGGCGGGTATAGAAACAGCTTCGGCAAACGGCATAAATAACAGCAAAAACGAGGGACACACAGTAAATTTTGCGAAGCTGGACGGCGAATACTACTACTTTGACGCAAGCGCAGACAGCATAATAAACGAAAAGGGCTTCAAGCCTGCCTTCTATTTAGGTATGTCGTGGGAGGAGGCTTCCGACAGCTTTACTTTTGCCGATGAATTTGCAAACAGATGTCCGAAAGCAGAAAAAAGCCTGCTGTCTGACAGCATAGACATAGTTATAAGCGACAATTCCGAAGAAACGGTCAAAAAGGCGGCAGAGCTTTTGAAATCTGGCGGAGAAACGGGCATAATCGTAAGGCTTGACGAAAGCATAACCGACGAAGAGCGTAAAAGCATAACAAACGATACAGCGGAAAAAGTCGGAGAACCGCTTGCTTCTTTATCTGCGGCAAACAGGCTGTACGGCTTAAAAATCTATAAGGAATGATTTTTCGATGGAACTGAATATTGTACTTGTCGAACCGCAGATACCGCAGAACACGGGTAATATAGCCCGTACCTGTGCGGTTACGGGGGCAAGACTGCATATAGTGAAGCCTATGGGCTTTCAGATAGACGATAAAAAGCTGAAGCACGCAGGGCTTGACTACTGGCATTATCTTGATATAACCTATTATGACGGGCTTGACGATTTCTTTGAGAGAAATAAGGACGGTGAATTCTTCTATTTCACCACAAAAGGCAGAAATACTTACTGCGATGCAGAGTATAAAGATAAAACTTATATAGTGTTCGGCAGAGAGGACAAGGGGCTTCCCGAGGAGCTGTTATTTCACAATAAACAGCACTGCGTAAGGATACCTATGGGCAGTAATATGAGAAGTCTTAATCTTTCCAACAGTGTGGCGATAGGCGCATACGAGGTGCTGAGGCAATGGGGCTTCCCCGAACTTCAGAACTACGGTTCGCTTACAAAATACGACTGGAGCAAAGCCGAATAAAGCAGACAAACCGAAAGGAAAACAAAACGATGAAAGTAAAACTTATCACCGACAGCGCAAGCGACATTACCCCCGAGGACGAAAAGAAATACGGCATTGACATTATGCCGTTCGACATTACACTTGGCGACGAAAGCCTTAGGGAACGTGTTGATTTTACCGCTCCCGAATTTCTTGAAATGATAGACAAGTCGGAATTTCTCCCCAAGACCTCACAGATAACTGAGATACGCTTTGCGGAAAAGTTTGAGCATTACTATAACGAGGGCTATGACGCTGTCATTATGGTGCTTATAAATTCGACAGGCTCAAAGACTTATGAAAACGCACTGCTTGCAAGGAAGAATCTGCTTGAGGAGCATCCCGAAATGGCAAAGATGCGTATTGAGATAATCGACAGCCACTGTTATTCTCTCGGCTACGGTTATCCCGTAATCGAAGCGGCAAAAAAACTGATTGCAGGACAGAGCGTTGACAACGTTGTGGCATATCTTACCGATATGTTCAATAACTGCGAGATCTACATAATCGGCTTCAATCTGCGCCATATGAAGAAGTCGGGAAGAATTAATGCCGCAGCGGCTTTCTTAGGCGAGCTTATGGGGCTTAAACCGCTCATTTCACTTATAGACGGCGAAAGCGAGGTAGTAAAAAAGAGCCGTGGAGAAAAGAATGCAATAGCAGATGCAGTCCAGTATATTTCAGGCAGAGCCGTTCCCGAAACACCGTGGGAAATACTGCGTACCAGCGTCACAGCACTTGAGGACGAATTTATAAAGCAGTACAGCGCAAAGGTCGGCAGACCTCCTGAAATGCAGAGTATAGCCGGTGCGGCTGTTGCCAGCAACACAGGTCCTTATATCATAGGCGTTATCATAAGAGGTAACGCAAGAAGATAAAGATAACAGAAAATGCGGTCACGTTCCAAAGCGAATCGTGACCGCATTATTTATTCAGCTTTCAGTATCGGTTTTTTCCGCTGTCGCAGATGATGACGGGAATCTGTTTTTAAGTATCTTCACAGAGTGGAAGAATGCAGGGAAGAGGAACAAATCGGCTAACACCCATGCCGCAGGGCTGGCAAGACATACGGCGACATATCCGAAAGCGGGAACAAGTCCCAGTGCCACACCGCCTCTTGCTATCATCTCGAATACTCCGGCAAAAACGGCAAGCTGGCTGTTGCCAAGTCCCTGTATTGAAAAGCGGATAATATTTACAAATGCAAGCGGAATGTAGAACAACACATTAAGCCACAGAAACTGCTTTGCAAAGTCAAGTATCTCGGTCTGTGTGCCGTCTATAAACAGCTTTGAAAATTCTCCGCCGAACGGTATTATCACGATAAGGGCGATTATCGCATAGGCTATGCCGAGCATCGAGCATTTCTTAACGCCGCTTTCGATACGGTCGACCCTGCCTGCGCCTACGTTCTGACCGCAGTAGGTAGCCATTGTAGAACCCATTGCGTCAAACGGACAGCACAGGAACTGCGTTACCTTGCTTCCTGCGGTGACAGCCGCCATATAGGTTTCACCGAGCGAATTTACCGCCGACTGTAAAAGAATACTTCCGATAGCGGTAATGGAATACTGAAGTCCCATAGGCACGCCCATAGCGCAAAGCCTGCTCATTGAATAAGCGTCGGGTTTTAAATCTTTCCTCGATAAGCGCAGGATATCAAAGCGCTTTATCATATATACAAGGCAGGCGATACCGGATATAAGCTGTGCAAGGACGGTAGCCCAGCCTGCACCGGCTACGCCCATATCAAACACCAGAATGAACAGCAGATCAAGGCCGACATTGAGTATGCTTGAAATTATAAGAATGACAACGGGCGACTTTGAATCGCCGAGCGAGCGGATAAATCCCGAAAGGATATTGTAGAGGAACGTTACAGGTATGCCTAAAAAAATCACGAAGATATAGTCATACGCCTCTTTAAAAACCGTGTCGGGAGTATTCATCCAGTGGAGGATATTTCCGCAAAGCAGGCAGGTCGCTGTTGTCATTACTGCGGCGAAGCCTATGCCAAGCCATATCGTATTGCCAACAAACTTACGCAGACCGTCAAAATCCTTCTCTCCGAATTTCTGCGCAACGGGTATCGCAAAGCCTGCGCATACACCCATGCAGAAGCCGAGAACAAGGAAGTTCACCGAGCCTGTCGAGCCGACACCTGCGAGTGCGTTTACGCCGAGGAACTGTCCGACGACTATAGTATCGACCATATTGTAGAACTGCTGAAAGAGAAGTCCTAACAGCATAGGGAGCATAAATCCGAGTATGAGCTTCATAGGTGAGCCTTTTGTAAGGTCTTTTACTGCTGACATATAAACATTTTCCTCCTTTTACCGACTTTGTTTTAAGGGAATCGTTTGCGTAACGGCGGGCGGCAGTGTGCCGGCGGCAATGTGCCGCTTCAAGTTCCGCCTTTAATCAACTTTCTGCTGTGTGAATCGTTTGCGTAACGGCGGGAATAAAAGATAGTGTACCTTGTATGTTATGGCTATAATTTTATGCGATACCGCCGCATCTCTGAATGTGACTTCTTATTAATTTATTGCTAAGCAATTATACTATATTGCCCGTCCTGTTTCAATCGGTAAAATGCACAAGGTATTTTAAGCTATCAAGGCGGTTTAGTCTATTGTGCAACGCTGTATTGCTTTATTTCATAACGGGCTATTCAACATAGTAATATCGGAGGATTTGAAAAAAATTACGCAAATTTCAAAAAAACACTTGACAAACGGTTTTACAGCGGATATAATGAACACAGAATATGTTAAACCTATGAGTGAGAGTAGTAGCACCCGTCACTGTATGACAGAGAGTTGCCGGTCGGTGTAAAGGCAATGATACATACGCTTGTGAATGGACTCACGAGGGCAAACCGAGAATATCGTCAGGCGATATTTTAGGGGCGACGGATACCTCCGTTACAGGTCGCACATATGATAGTATGTGTAGCGAGTGACCGTGTTTTATTATACGGTAATTTGGGTGGTACCGCAGGTAAACTATACTCCTGTCCCAACTGGGACGGGAGTTTTTTGTTTTCCCGGACATTCAATCTCTACGTTGAAGCTATCATCATGGCATATGGCATGACAGCAAGGCATAGCCGACATAATGCGTTGCTGAATAAGATACAGGCTGTCGGACAGTGGAATGTTCCACGAAGAACTTAAGCACTCCGCCAAAACAGCTTTCGGGAAGGCTAAACGACACGGTAAAGCACACAATGTTTTGTTATCCTCGTTATGCGGATTATTTCATAACAACAAAACAAAACGTTCAAAACACACCATGTTTTATCCCCGCCGTTACGCTAACAGTCCCATTAGCAGAAAGCAAATCAAAGGCGGAATATGGAGCGGCTCACAGCCGCCTCGTAGAAAGGAAAATTATTATGGCAAACAGAGAAATCCCGTACAAAATTTATCTTGAAGAAAACGAGCTTCCACATCAGTGGTACAACGTAAGAGCGGATATGAAGAACAAGCCTGCTCCGCTGTTAAACCCTGCAACACATCAGCCCTGTACGCTCGAGGAACTGAGCCACGTATTCTGTACAGAGCTTGCAAAGCAGGAGCTTGACGATACAACTCCCTACATCGACATTCCCCGGGAGATAATCGACTTCTACAAGATGTACAGACCTGCTCCCTTAGTAAGAGCATATTGTCTTGAAAAGGCACTCGGCACACCTGCCAAGATATACTACAAATTTGAGGGCAACAACACAAGCGGTTCGCACAAGCTGAACAGTGCGATAGCTCAGGCTTATTACGCTAAGAAGCAAGGCTTGAAGGGTGTTACAACAGAAACAGGTGCAGGTCAGTGGGGCACAGCGCTTTCAATGGCTTGCGCATATCTCGGACTTGACTGCAAGGTATTTATGGTTAAATGCTCATACGAGCAGAAGCCCTTCAGACGTGAGGTCATGAGAACCTACGGCGCAAACGTTACTCCCTCTCCCTCAATGGAAACAGAGGTAGGAAAGAAGATAAACGCAGAGTTCCCCGGCACGACAGGCTCGCTCGGCTGTGCAATTTCCGAAGCTGTTGAATGCGCAACAACGCACGAGGGCTACAGATACGTTCTCGGCTCGGTGCTGTCGCAGGTACTTCTGCACCAGACGGTTATCGGTCTTGAAACAAAGACAGCCTGCGAAAAGTACGGCATAAAGCCCGATATGATCATCGGCTGTGCAGGCGGCGGATCTAACCTCGGCGGTCTTATCTCTCCCTTTATGGGCGAAAAGCTCCGTGGCGAAGCCGACTATGAGTTCATCGCCGTTGAGCCTGCGTCCTGCCCCTCGCTCACAAGAGGCGTTTATGCTTACGACTTCTGCGACACAGGCGCAGTTTGCCCGCTCGCTAAGATGTACACGCTCGGCAGTACGTTCATTCCCTCCGCAAACCACGCAGGCGGTCTGCGCTACCACGGCATGAGCAGTGTTCTTTCACAGCTCTACCATGACGGATATATCACAGCACGCTCAGTTGAGCAGACAAGCGTATTCGCCGCTGCAGAACAGTTTGCAAGAACAGAGGGTATCCTCCCCGCTCCCGAGAGCAGCCACGCAATCAGAGTTGCGATAGACGAGGCTATGAAGTGCAAGGAAACAGGGGAAGAAAAGACTATCCTCTTTGGTCTTACAGGCACAGGCTACTTTGATATGGTCGCATACCAGAAGTTCAACGATCACGAAATGAGCGACTACATTCCCACAGACGAGGAGCTTAAGGTCAGCATGGATCGTATGCCTAAGGTTGACTGAGTGTATAATACTATTGTCCTTCATAAAACTTGATATATGAAAATACCGCCGGGGTGTGATGTTCCGGCGGTGTTTCTTATTTGGTCGGTATTTTAGGCTTTCAGGGCGGTGATTGGGACGACGTATACACCGTCGGGGCGCTTGTAGGCGGCGTTACGAGAGATTTTAAGTTTTCAACCCGTGAGATTTCGACTTTTCAACCCGTGAGATTTTGAGTTTTCATTACGAGAGATTTTGTTTTTGCGATAAAAGCTGACTTTATATCAGTATGTCACGAAATGAGCGGCTGCATTCCGGCGGAGTGGGAAATGATATGAAAATACCGCCGGGGGTTATTGTAATCCTCGGCGGCGGGTTTGTGTTAATATCTGCCCATTATGTCTGTATTTTTACCGGACTTCTTTTTCAATATAAGTATAATTACTGTAACAGCTCCGCCTATCAGCAACAATGCACCTACAGATATTCCTATTATCAACATAAGCGGAGTTTCATCTTTAACGAGTAACTGCTTATAAGGTATCGTACCTTTTTCATCTGCAAACAGCTGATCGCAAACAGAACATTTCCAATGTTCCTGCATAGCCGAAGAACTTTCTGTTGCTTTTTTCTCAGCTATATGTTTGAGCTTATGCTTACCGGTTGCGGCTATCGTTTCCTGCTCCTTAAGAACTTTCTTGCAAACGGAACAATGACTGCCTTCAGTTTTACCGGAGTTGACACAAGTCGGTGCAACGGCTTTATCTGTAACTGCGATATGGTCTGTCTTAGGTACGGTTTCCTGCGGTATAATCACTTTATTGCAGATATCGCAATGTGAGCCTTGCGTTTTTCCCTCTTTTGTACAGGTTGCGGCAACCGCCTTGTCTATAACCGCCTCGTGTTCAGTAAGCGGTAACTCTTCATCCTTTGTTTTTCCACAGATACAGTAATATCTTATTGTTCCTTTTTCTGTACAAGTAGCGTCTTTTATAACTTTATATGACGCATTATATTCATGATTTGTTTTCGGTATTTCCGACTGTGCTACAAGCACCTTTTTGCATACGGAACAATGCAAGCCGTCCGTAAGACCTGTTTCGGTACAGGTCGCCGCTTTTCCGTAATCTGTTACTTCGTTATGGGATTTAAGCGGTATTTCTTCCGTATAAGAATCACCGCAATCGCAGGTGTATTTTATTGAGCCTTTCTTGGTACAGGTAGATTCGCTTGTTACTGTACCGTAATACGAATGCTCATGAGATATTTTAATGCTACCGACACCGTCATAATATTCAATCGATATATAATTATAGCCTTCATCAACATTATAGTAAATTGAACCGGAGTATTTATGCGTAATTTCGTTCACATACAGATTTAAATACGATACATCACCTGAAACAGTAGAATCGCCATAAGCTTCGCCCTGCACTGAATCTACATCGTTCCATACAATGCAATCACCTTTAGAATCGTACAGAAAAACATTAGCATTCCACCATTGATAAACAACATATGCGGGTTCATCTTCTAATTCAAAATGTATTTGCACTAAACCTTTATATGGGGAGTTAAATTTATAAGTGATCTTGTCGGATGAATACGTAGCAGCATTTTCGATCCGGTATTCTACATCCATTTTAATTTCTTCATATTCAGCGGCACTTACCGTAACAGAAATAACCAACATCGTAGTAAGGCAGACCGCAAGCGACAATATCGCTTTAAACATAGTTTTGATTTTCATAAAAACCTCCTATTTGACTTAGTCCGACACATAAATATGTCTAATCAGACTGATTATAATCATATTATAATCTTTTTAAACACTTTTGTCAACAATTTTCAATCTGATATGATAAAATCTGTACAGGAGGGGTGAGTATGGCACATTATCAGAGATTACGGGATCTGCGTGAAGACGCAGACAAGACACAGCAGGAGATAGCCGACTATCTCGGTACATCTGCGCAACACTACGGAAAATACGAATCGGGCAAAGCGGAAATACCGCTTGAGCGTGCAGTCCTGCTTGCTAAATATTATAATGTCAGCCTTGATTATATCGCAGGAATTTCCTCAAGCCGCCACCCTCTGACATCTGACAGCTCCCTTTCGCCTATCGGGATACTTTCGGACAAAATAACACAGCTTTCCGATAACGAAAAGCAGGCTGTAAAAGATACACTCAGTTCTGTTATAGATATGATCAAATAAAGATACCGCCGCAGAGGAAATGCTCTGCGGCGGTGCTTTCGTACATCAAATTGAAATATAAGTAAAATCAAGAATAATATTACAGCTCCTATTGAATTTTTTTGCAACTTCAGCACTAAATTTTCAATAGAAAGCAACACCGCCGGGGAATCACCGCAAATGCTCCCCGGCGGTCTTTCTTATTCTTCCGTGCCTATCTGCGCCGTACTATCCTCACCGACGCTCATAAGCTGTTTGTTTATCGCTCTGGTTCTTACTCCGACAAGCGTTTCAAGATCGCTGTCGACCTGCTGTAAATGCTTCTTAGTCTTTGTCAGCACATCTTCAAAAGTCTCAAATTCTTTCTTTACACTGCTCAGTATCTTCCATACCTCACTGCTTCGCTTCTGCACGGCAAGAGTACGGAAGCCCATATACAGCGAGTTCAGCAGTGCGGACATTGTGGTGGGTCCTGCTATGCTCACCCCGTAGTTACGCTGTAGATCCTCCACCATCCCGAGCTTTACGACCTCAGCATACAGTCCCTCAAACGGCAGGAACATTACCGCAAAGTTGGTCGTGTACGGAGGACAGATGTACTTATCGTGAATATCCTTCGCACATTTCTTTATCGCCACAACAAGCGCCTTTGACGCTTCTTCGATCATTACCTTATCTCCGCTGTCATAAGCGTTGCAAAGGGCTGTGTAGGTGTCGCCGGGGAATTTTGAGTCAATCGGCAGATACACCGTGTCATCATTCTTGCCCGGCAGCTTTACCGCAAACTCAACGTGATTACGGCTGTCGGGGGCTACAGCGACCTCAGTGTCATACTGTTCGGGAGCGAGAATATCCGCAAGAATCGCTCCCAGCTGCATCTCTCCGAGTATACCTCTGTTCTTTACGTTGGACAGGACTTTTTTAAGGTCGCCCACCCCTGCGGCAAGGCTCTGCATTTCGCCCAGTCCGCTGTACACCTTGTTAAGCTGTTCGCTGACGGTCGCAAATGAACGGCTTATCTTATCATCAAGCGTGGTCTGTAGCTTTTCTCCTACCATTCCACGCATTTCTTCAAGCTGATTTTTGGTATTCGCATTTATGTTTCCAAGCTGTACCGCCATTTCATTACGCATATTCTGCATATCGGCGGCATTCCTCTGCTCAATGCTCTGAAGACGCTGTTCAAACTGCGACAGCAGTCTTGCTGTTCCGTCGGAGTTCTGCTTTTGTGTGTCGGTAAGCGTGTTTCCGAGATTTGTCACAAGGTTCACAAGTTCGGTTCTTAACACCGATTCGCCGCTTACACGGTTTGCCTGCGCCGTATCGAATTTTGCCGAAAGCTGTGCGGTACGCTCTGCAAGCATTTCAAGCTGTTTTGCAGTCTGCTCGTCCGTTATCTTGTTCACGCCGATATTTTCGGCAAGCCTTTTCTGCGTAAGAAGCGTTATTACCGATATTATCACCGACACTACGCACGCAACAAGCGTTATTATAATAAGTATTTCCATATTCCTTGCTCCTTTTAAAGTAATCTAATGATATTATAGTAGATTTTCCGCCTTAGGTCAATGCTTTAAAAGCAAGCTGTACTGTTTATAGGACAGAAAAAACGGTCATCCGAAGATGACCGTTCAGTAAGCGATATTCTATTCAGCTTGCAGAAAAAGTCCGCTCATAAGACTCAGACGTGCAGCTTCTCGACCTGCTCGTTAAGCAGTCTTGCCTGTGCGGAAAGCTCCTCGCAGGAAGCGGCTGTTTCCTCTGCTGTTGCGGAGTTTGTCGCAATGACACGGGAAATCTGATCTATTCCTGCGGTCACCTGACGAACGGCATTCGCCTGTTCTTCTGCGGCAACAGAAATATCCGCAACGAGCTTTGCGCTTTCCTGAGAAAGCTCCGTTACCTGACGAAGCGTTTCTGCGGTCTGCTTTGCTATATTCGAACCGTTATCCACCGCCTCTATGGTAGAGGCTATCAGATTACGGGTGCTGTTTGCAAATTCTGCCGACTTGGACGCAAGATTCCGTACCTCGTCCGCTACGACCGCAAATCCCTTGCCTGCCTCGCCTGCCCTGGCGGCCTCGATAGCCGCATTGAGTGCGAGTATGTTGGTCTGGAATGCAATATCCTCAATGGACGTGATAACCTGCGAGATAGCCTCGGATTGCTTCTGTATCTTATCCATAGCTTCAAGCAGACGCTCCATATCCTCACTCTGATGCATCATCTGCTGTGCGCAGTTGTCGGAAAGTCCGCTTGCCCTGCCGGAGTTCTCCGCAGTTTTGCTGATATTGTCGGATATTCCCGAAATTGTAGAAGACAGTTTATCTACCGCAGTCGCCTGATGTGTTGTACCCTCCGCCAGTATCTGCGAACCGTCAGCCATCTGCTGTGAGCCTGCCGTAACATTGCTTGCAGAAGAATTCATACTGAGAATAACGTTGCTCAGCGTTTCCTTTATACTGCGGAACGAGCGGTTTATCTCCTCAAAGCTGCCGACATATTCCATTGAAGGCTGTGCAGAAAAGTCGCCTGTACCCATCTGTGACAGCACTCGTGAAATATCGTCAACGTAGCTGCTCAGCGTATGCTTTGCTTCAGTAAGATTTTCGGCAATATCACCCATTTCATCGCCGCTGAATCTGAAAGCGGAATCCGGAGCGTTAAGCTCGCCTGAGCGGAGCTGTCCGCAGATGTTTACGACTTCTGTTACAGGCTTACGCACCAGCTTCTTCATTACTGCGAATAACAGTGCCACTATACCGCCGCATACAACAATAAGCACTCCAAGCGAAACCAGAATAGACTTAATCAGCTCGCCGTCCGCCTTGGCTGTGGAATAGCCCGCAAAATAAGCGCCTACCACCTCGCCGCTGTAATCGACCATCGGCGTATAGTTAACATAATAGTTAGTACCGCCGATAGCAGTTTTTCCAATATATGTATTATTACCCTGTACCTGCTGCCAGATACCGCCGTCCATCTGAGTTCCTATGTTTCGTTCGCCGGAGGAATTTATCAGCGTAGTATTGTAACGTGTGTCGCCGCAGAACAGCGTAAGCTCTGCACCGGTCTTTGCCTTGACGGAATCGACATATTCAGAGCTGTTCAGATCTATGCAGACAACCACTGCACCGTTCTCCACCTTAATGCCGTATACCGTATACAGCTTATCGCCATCAGCCATAATGCCCTTAATTTCACCGTTCGTAATGCGTTCTACAGCGCTTTCGCCAAGCGGAAAGCCCTCACTGCTCCATGCCACAGCTCCGCCGTTTATATAAGCCGCATAGCTGTTGGCGTTAGGCTTGTTGGCAGCCCAGAAGCTGTCATAGTCCGTGTTATTTGTCTGACCGCCGGAGCTTAAAACTAACAGCTCAGCTACATCGCCCATTTCGTCAATGTCGCCCTCAACCTCGGCGGCAAGTACGTTTATACCTGTTGCCGTTTCGTCCTCCTGTATGGTTCTGACAAATGACATAAACACGATTATCGTGACAAGCGCCATGGATATTGCGGCCATAACGGCGGCAAAACACGAGATAATCGTTATTTTTGTTCCGATCCTCATTGATCTTTTCACTGTAAAAAACATCCTTTCATATATAATATTAGCTCTGTGTAAGTCCGCAGACCGTACTTATATCACGCAACACCGAAGCCGAGAATTTCGACATACGTCATCTTATCCTCGCCGCTCTGTGTAACAGGCTTCACGCTGACCTTATGCGTTCCCTCCGCACCGGAATATGCAAGAGTTGCAACGGGATTGTTCCAGCCGTCGCTTGCGCTTGTGGCTATAGTCGTATACTTCTCGCCGTCAACGGTAAATTCAAGAGAACCGTAGACCTTGCTGTTTGCACACTTATAGACAAGCATAAGATTCTTACCCGTGAATTCAAATTCCATAGGCTCACAGCCGGACGGCTTGCCCTTATAGCTCCAGCCGTCAGGGAAGCTCGTCAGCGTTTCCTTTTCAGTGTCAAACGTGCCTGTCGAAGATATTTTCAGCTTGTCGGAAGAATGAGTTCTGTCGATGAATGTCATATCAGCAAATCTGTCGGAATATACCCATGTATCCGGCAGGGGAGAGATAGTTACATCTCCCATTGTCTTTATCTTCTCGGTCGCCTTGTCAAACATATTCATAATAAGGTCGGCTGTCATCTTGTGACCCCACTCGTTCGGGTGGGATTCGTCATCGGAATAATCCTCCCACTTCATTCTGCCCGTTTCAAACTCGTGGGAAAGAACGTTGTTCAGCGATACCATAGGCAGACCGTAAGCCTTTCCGACCTGCGACATATATTCCTCGCAGGTGTGTCCGCTCTTTATAACGGTGAAATACAGTGCAACGGCAGGCTGATTTTCCTGCGAAAGAATTTTTCTTACCATTGCGTCATAGCTGTCCTTGTATATCTGATCGTTTCCGTCATTTACCGCAAACTCGACAAACACCATATCCGGCTTATGATCAAGCACATCACGCTGAAGGCGGATGTTTCCGAGTACGCTCGGCGTTCCGCTGAGTCCTGCGTTTACATAGTTTATCTTTGTATCGGGATACTTCTCGCAAAGGCGGTCATACGTCAGCTTTGCCCAGCACTTTTCGGGGCCTGCCGTAAGACCCTCGGTGATGCTTCCGCCGATGAAGGCTATAGTTACCTCCTGCTTGCTTTCGAGCTTTCCGATAAACTTCGACATTCTTTCAAGGTTGCCGAGATCCATAAGCGACCTTTCGACCATATTGCTGTATATCTGCTCCTCGGTGAGCTTGCTTTCATCTATACTGCTTATTTCAGATGATGTATCCGAACTGCTGTCGGCAGATTCCGATACAGATGATGTTGTCTGTGTATCGGACGAGCTGTCCGATGATACGGCAGAACCGCCGCTTGCGCTGTTATCCGCACAGCCTGCAAGCATTGACGCACACAGCACTGCACCCAGTGTTATCTTGAATTTTCTATTCATATTTACCTCCGTCAGAAAAGTGTGTTTATACCATTATACAATAATCCCGACCGGTAATCAACAGTTTTTCACCAAACGAGCAATTTCACCAAAATCCGACTGTAATAATATACTATATAAACCGACCGCCTTACAAACGGTCAGTTGCTGTATAATTCCGTGCAGACGGTTAAAAATAACCGTGTACATCAGATACGTTCAAAGCATCGCATACGAACAGAAAGGAAGAAAACCATGTTTGTAAAAAGAGGAGAGATATACTACGCAGATCTTAGCCCCGTGGTCGGAAGTGAGCAGGGTGGTATGCGTCCCGTACTTATAGTCCAGAACGATGTCGGAAACCGCCACAGCCCTACAGTTATCGCCGCCGCAATAACAAGTCAGAAGGATAAATCACGGCTTCCGACCCACATTTCGATAAATGCCGACCGTTGCGGTCTTGCGAAGGATTCGATAGTCCTGCTCGAACAGGTAAGAACGCTTGATAAGCAAAGACTCAAGGAACGTATGGGCGAGCTTGACGAGGGAGCAATGAACAAGGTCGATAATGCGCTATCGGTCAGCTTCGGGCTTTCGGGAAACAATTAATGAATATTACCTTAACATTATGTAACGCCGTTACACAGCATCTCATATTTCGGACTATGTAAAGGTTATCATTGACAGCCGCTTTAGCTAAAGCTACAAAATTCAAGCCGTTTTCGGTTTTCAGGTTGTAAAATTGTCGTTATAATGGTACAATAATCACCGGAAATCTTGCGGTAATGCAAAAAACGAAACGGAGAAAAGATAATGAATATAGCTATTGCACAGTCGGGCGGTCCTACGGCGGCGATAAATTCATCGCTTTGCGGAGTTTTTGACGAGGCGGAGAAGTATAACGAGATTGACAGAATATACGGTTCGCTGAACGGTATAGAGGGTATACTGAACGATAACCTCATCGACCTCAAGGAAGTGCTTATCACAGAAAACGACAAGCAGTTACTGAAGCGCACTCCCTCGACGGTGCTTGGCTCGTGCCGTTTCAAGCTGAAAAACAGCAGCGACGATGACAGCGACTACAAGCGTATCACGCAGACCTTTGCAAAGTATGATATAAAGGCTTTTTTCTATATCGGCGGCAACGATTCGATGGATACAGTAATGAAGCTGGACGCTTATTTCAGAGAAAACCACATTGATATAAAGGTTGTCGGCGTGCCGAAAACGATAGACAACGATTTACCGCTTACCGACCATACTCCCGGTTTCGGCTCTGCGGCAAAATACGTTGCGACAACACTGCAGGAAATCATCCGTGACAGCCGTGTATACTCCATTCCGTCGGTTACCATAGTAGAAATAATGGGTCGTGACGCAGGCTGGCTCACGGCATCGTCCTGTGTACTGCGTGCAAACGGCGAACCCGCTCCACACCTTATCTACCTTCCCGAAAGCGACTTTTCTGAGGAGCGTTACCTTGAGGACGTGAAAAGAATATCCGAAAGATACAAGGCGGTTATCGTTGCCGTATCCGAGGGTATAGACTGCCTTGCGAGCCGCTCGGAACTGACCGACGCATTCGGTCATAAATATCTGTCGGGTGTCGGTAAATATCTTGAAGAGCTTACCCGTGACCATATGGGCTGCAAGGTGCGTTCAATAGAGCTGAATGTAATGCAGAGATGCGGCTCGCATATAGCCTCTCTCACCGACCTTGACGAAGCGTGGAGAATAGGTGCGGCGGCTGTGAACGAGGCACTGAAATACGGCGGCAGCGGCATAATGATGGGATTCAGACGGATCAGCAACAATCCTTACCGTGTCGGCATCGTTCCGCTTGACGTAAGAGAATGTGCAAACAAGGCTAAATATTTCCCGAAGGAATGGATAACCCCCGAGGGAAACAACGTTACGATAGACGCACTGAATTACTTCCTGCCTCTTATACAGGGCGAGCCGAAGATAGATTATCTCAACGGCATACCCGTACATTTCAGGCTTGACCAGTAGAAGATATAAACAAAACAGGCATCGGTCATAAGCGGCCGATGCCCGTTTTTCATTTTCCACTCAATCAAACTTCGTTATCTGCGGATTCCTGCAGTGCTGTAATAAATACAGCACCTCATCGCTCTTTACAAAATAAGACTTTGAATAGGTATCATCGACATAGAAGTCGAGCAGGAACTTATCCTCCCATTCGTGAAGGGATACCTTGAGTTTTGCCTTTATCTCGTCATACTTATCGCCGAATAAAGCTCTCAGCCCTTTTCCTCTGCGTAAGAAGCCGTAAACGAACATTGCTCCTCGAAAGCACGGTAAAAGCTGCGAGTAGATCGGAGAGTCACGGCGGAACTCGATAACTACCTTCTGCTCTGTAAGGCCTCCGGGTGCGTCCCTGTCCTCAGGGAGTACAGTTCTGAACTTTTCGGGCGGCATTATCGTGCCAAGCTCGATGAATTCTGCATTTTCATAGGGTGCTGTCATAATATATCCTTCCTTTCGTCCTCATATAAAACTATCGGTGTCTTTATTATATATGCGTCATCCGGCTACTTCAATGAGCCGCCGCACAATATACTTAAACTACGGCACAGCTTATAAAAACTCCTTTATAAAAAATGAAAGCATAAGCCTTAGCTTGTCCTCATAATTCAGCTCACAGCCCAGTATCTCCTTTATCCTTCTCAGCTTGTAGTTTACTGTATTGCGGTGAACGAATGTAATCCTTGCGACCTCCTGCACACTGCTGTCATTTTCAAGATAGCGCTTGAGCGTTTCCATATAATCCGTGCCGTTTGCGCTGTCGAATTCTTCAAGCGTACCCAGCGTTTCGTCATATATCTCGTGCAGTACCGATGTATCTTTTATATGTACAAGCAGCTTGTATATGCCCATATCGCTGTAGCCTACGCAGTTTTCGCCGTGCAGGGTAGCCACCTTGAGCGCCATTACGGCCTTGCGGTAACCGTCCGAGATAGCCGCATACCCTTGCTTTGACGGGCTTATGCCGCAGGTGAGCGTCGCTCCCTCCCCGCCTGAATTGAAAATGGTATCAAATGTCGAAAGGATCTTCCGTACATCCTCCTCTTTACAGTCGGGGCATACTGTCACAAGATTTTTATCCTGAAAGAAGAAGCTGAATTGCCTTCCGCTTGTATTCAGCACCTTCTGCATGGCGCTTGTGGCGGTCTTTTTCAGTTCATCGTCACCAAGCTCGGTTTTGGAAAAGCCGCATACGCCTACGCAATAGTCGGATGACGGAAAATAACTGCGCCGTTCAAGCGTCGATTTATATCCTGCCTCGTTCTCCGGCGAAAATATAAGGTTTCTTAGAGCAGTGGCAAGCGCCGTTTCTATCTCCTCGCCGGTTACTATCCTGTGGCAGAAGTCATAGGTTATATCTATCAGCTTTACCTCCCACGGAACAGTAAACAACGGCAGGGAATTAATATCACAGCAGTCCTTTACGCTTTGCGGTATACTCTTTATATATTTACCTGTGTTGATAACAAGCGCACTGCAGCGTTTTTCTATCAGCTCCTCGACAAACCTCAGCAGGTGACCTTCATCGTTTATTCCGACCCCTGTCATAAAGACCATTTCGTTTCCGTGAAGAAAAGGTGACACATCAGCGTTTTCAACCAGATGCACCCAGCGGACGTAGTTCCCCAGTCCCTCTTTTCCCGCAACAAGCTTCATAACGTAATTTGCCTGTGCATTTGCACATAGCTTTGATACTGTAATTGACATATTCTCACCTCTTTTTCTTTTAGGATAGCAAAAACCGCCAAAGCTCCCTTGTTTCCCGACAGCTCCGGCGGTGTTCATCTCGTTTATTGATATAGAGTATAGCACGGTTTTGCATAATTGTCAAGAGAATATTGCAAAATTCAACTACAGCACAAACAAAACGCCTTTCTTTAGGCTCTCTGCACAATTCAGCACAAATGCTATTGCAATGCGATTTTAAGCGTGATATAATGCAGTTAAACCGAAAGGAAACAGTGAAATAAAACAAAAAGAAACTTGCAACGGCGCAGAAAGTGATTTCTGTGCCGTTTTGTTTTGCAGGAATAAAAAGATAAGACTTGCAAAACGGGAAAGAAAGGAGTGCTTAGAAATGAGTGAAAAGGTAAATGCACCGGAGATTTCGGTAAAGAACGTCAGTATGGTGTTCTCGGACAGCAAGGGAAATCCGGTACAGGCACTTAAGAATGTAAGCATTGATATTCAGAAAGGTGAGTTCATATCGCTTCTTGGTCCTTCGGGCTGCGGTAAGTCCACACTTCTTCGTATAGTATCGGATCTGCTGACCCCCACCTCAGGCGAGGTTACGGTCTGCGGCAAGACACCGAGAGAAACAAGACTTGAGCAGAAGTTCGGTATCGTATTCCAGAACCCCGTGCTTCTCGACTGGAGAACGGTAAGAAAGAACATAAGACTTCCGCTTGAGATGATGAAGGTTCCGAAAGAGGAACAGGCGAGCCGTATCGAACAGGTACTGGAGCTTGTCGGACTTAAGGAATTCGGAAACAGCTACCCCGGACAGCTTTCGGGCGGTATGCAGCAGAGAGTAGGCATAGCAAGAGCGCTTGCGATACAGCCCGACATACTGCTGATGGACGAACCGTTCTCGGCACTTGACGAGTTCACAAGAGAAAAGCTCAACGACGATGTACTTTCAATATGGAGAAAGACAAACAAGACGGTGCTTTTCGTAACACACAACATATCCGAGTCGGTATATATGTCCGACAGGATCTGCGTTTTATCTCCTCATCCGGGCAGATTATCCGCAATAGTGGACGTTGATCTTCCCAGACCGAGAAACGCAGACATGAGAGGTACTCCCGAGTTTGCCGCTCTTGTAGAGAAGGTAAGAAACAGCTTCGAGGGTATATAAAGCCGAAAGGAGCGTTAAGAAATGATAAAAAGGATAACTTCCTCCAAAGGCATAGTAACTGCCGTATGGGTGCTGGGTCTTGTAGTGATATGGGAGATATGCGCATTCATAGTAGGAGCGACACAGCGTACACCCGTAAACGTTCTTCCGCATCTGTACCAGATAATCGGCTCGTTCTTTGATACAAAGTCGATAACCGGTTCGGGCGATACGATAGCAACACTGGTTTTTTCCAGTGCCGCAGAAACGCTTTCAAGAGCGCTTATCGGTTTTATAATCGGTATGGTGCTGGGCTACATACTGGCTTTGCTGATGCACCTGTCGCACATAGTCGAAAAGATAGCGTTCCCGTATCTTATGATAATCCAGATGATACCTATTCTCGGTATGGCGCCTATCGTACTTTCGATAACGGGCGATATATCAAGCGCACGAATCATAATCGCCGCAATTCTCACATTCTACCCCGTTTCGACAAATACGCTGGCAGGCTTCAAGTCGGTCGGACGTGAAAGACACGAGCTGATGAGATCCTACGGTGCAAGCAAGTTCCAGCTTTACACAAAGATGCTTATCCCGTCGGCAATGTCCTACTTCTTCACGGGTCTTAAAATCTCGGCACCTATGGCGATAACAGCATCTATCCTTGTAGATACGCTTCAGGGCGGCAACGGTCTTGGCTGTATGCTCTCCCAGTCGCTGAAAGGCTCGATGACAAGATTCGTATTCTGGGATATAGTAATATTCAGCGCCGTTATAGGCGTGCTGAGCTTCTATCTTATGGGCGTTATCGAAAGAGCGATAACACCGGCGAAAAGAAAGGCAAAGAAAAAAGCACAGTAAGGAAAGGACTGATCGCACTTGAAAGGCAAGGCAATCAAAAACATAATAACAACAGTCGGTCTGCCCGTACTGTTCGGAGCATTGATATTCACACTGTGGCAGACAAAGGTTCTGCACGCACTGTTCAAAACGGATGAGATAATCCTTCCGCTCCCGACAAGAATAGGCTCGATAATAGGCGATAACTTTACAAATATGTTACCGCAGATAGCGTCAACTCTTATAGTGGCGCTCGGAGGACTTGTACTCGGCTCGATACTCGGTTACTTCATCGGCGTTGCCGGTGCGGTATTCAAGAAGTGGGGCATGGGCGGTCTGACCATAGTATCCGCATTCAATGCAATCCCGCTCGTAGCACTCGCTCCGGTTATCAACAACTGGACAAGGGATCTGTCGAGCGTGGTAGATATAAGAAGTACGGTGGCTAAGATAATCACTGTTACAATATTCTGCACAGCTTCAATGAGCGTAAACGCATACAGAGGTCTGACGGAGGTAAAACCGTTCTCGGAGGATCTGTTTGCATCATACGGTTCAAGCAAGCTGAAAATGTTCTTCAAGCTGAGGCTCCCGAACTCACTGCCCTATGTATTCACGGCTTTAAGAGTAAGCGTTCCGTCCTGTATAATCGGTGCGGTAGTAAGCGAATACTTCGCAGAGCAGGTAATCGGTGTCGGCAGACAGATAAGAGAGAACATAGTCAAGGGTCAGTTTCCTACAGCGTGGGCATATATAACGATAGCCTGCGTAATGGGTATACTGATGTACATCATACTCCTCACAGTTGAGGCGATCGTGCTGAAAAACCGCCGTGCAAGATAAGGCGGCTTCAGATAAACTAAAACCTATTTTAAAAGACGAGAAAGGATGAAACATTATGAAAAACAAAAGAGTGTTAGCAGCATTACTCGCAGCAAGCTGTCTTGCTACATCGTTCACCGCTTGTTCCGGTGACAGCTCATCGAGCAGCACAGCAGAAAGCTCAGCCGCATCGGCAGACGCTTCTTCAAGCGCCGCAGAGGGTTCTTCGGAAAGCACAGGCCTTATGAGCGATGAAGAAATCATCAAGAAGGCTTCAAGCGAAAACAAGGTCGGCAACTGGGGTCTCGGCAACGAGTACGAAATTCAGGCTCTGCTTTCAAAGTACGGTCTGCCCACAGATTATATCACAATGGACTTCACAATGGATCAGATAGATAAGGATACTATCACACTGGCATCAGCAATGACATTCAACGAGCTTGGTCTTATCAAGAACAGCTACGACGGCGGTTATAACTACGGCGATGAGATCGGTGTCATCGATATGAACGACGAGGGTGTTGCGATGCTTGAGGATAACCTGTTCTGCACAAAGGAATTTGCAAAGAACAACCCCAACACAGTAAAGGCATTCGTTGCCGCATCAATGAAAGGCTGGACATATGCGTGCGAGCATCCCGATGAAGCCGCAGAAATCGTATTCAAGTACGGCTCATCGGTATCGGCTGACCACCAGAAGTATATGGCTTCAGAGGTTGCAAAGCTTGTAACGACAGATACAAAGGGCAATGCGGTTTCCGCTTCGGATGTAGGTAAGATGGACGAAGAGGCAATGCAGCAGACACTTGACCTTGCTAAGCAGTACATCAAGCTTGATGATGCTACAGCGGCAGACAAGCTCGCTAAGCTTACACTTGATGACATCCGTTCTTCCGACTATCTGACATATGACGGCGGAGCAGTTGAGAAGTCTGACCTCAAGGTTCAGCTTAAATGGTTACCGCAGGCTCAGTTCATGGGCTATTATGTAGCACTTGACAAGGGCTACTACAAGGATAACGGACTTAACGTAGAAATCGTAAGCGGCGGCGGTGACGTTTCTGAAACAGTTGCAGTAAGCAACGGTACTGTTGACTTCGGTGTAACGTGGGTTTCTAACCTTATCAACGCCAATGCAGGCGGTATGGAGCTTCTCGAAGTAGCTCAGGTATATCAGAGATCGGGTCTTGTACTTTGCTACAAGAAGAGCCAGTTCACTAAGTAATTCACGGTTTCGGATCACTCCGGAAGCTGAAAGGCGGTATATATGAGCGAAAAGAAAATACTTGTAAGCGGTTGCCTTTTCGGCTGGCATTGCCGCTATGATGACGGCGATACGCCGTGTCTGCACCCACAGTTCCTTAAGTGGAAGGAGGAGGGCAGACTGATACCGGTATGTCCCGAAGTGTTCGGCGGTCTTCCGACCCCACGCCCCGATTGTCAGCGTACAGGCGATAAGGTGATGAGCTGCGTAGGCGGCGACTGCACCGAGCAGTACACAAAAGGCGCAAACGAGGCGTTAAGACTTGCTAAGGAAAACGATGTTGCCCTTTGCATAATGAAAGAAGACAGCCCCTCCTGCGGAAGTACCCACATATATGACGGCACCTTCACAGATACTATCATCGAGGGACAGGGGCTTGCAGTCGAATATCTCAGAAACGCAGGCTACAAGGTATTCAGCGAGAATATGATCGAAGAAGTCATAAAGGCACTCGCAAAGTAATCACTACAGCAACTTATACAGTAAGTTCAGTATCGCACGAGCAGTTAAATACCGTTCGTGCGATCGGGAAAGACGTCAGGGCGGACGTATCACGGCATAGCGGTCGTTTCGCTCCGACGTTTTTCCCGATAAAAATACAAACTTTATCAAGAGCAGAAGGAAAGAGGGTATAACAGTGGTATTCAGATCACCACCAACGATTATTTACGGCAAGGGTACAGTTACCTCTGTCGGAGAGCAGGCGGCCCGCTTCGGAAAAAAGGCGGTGCTTATCTGCGGAAAAGGCTCGCTGAGAAAAAGCGGCGTACTTGATATTATAGTATCGAGCCTCGAAAAAGCAGGCGTTTCCTGTGCGGTATATGACCGTGTAGGTTCAGACCCGACAACGTCGGACGTTGACGAGGGTGCGGCTTTTGCAAAGGAAAACGGCTGTGATGTAATAGTAGCGGCAGGCGGAGGAAGTCCTCTTGATGCGGCAAAGGGAATCGGAATGCTGCTCACAAACGGCGGCAAGGTGACCGATTACGAAAAGACCGCTCCCGAAAAGGAGTCGCTCCCCATTATCGCAATACCGACTACAGCCGGCACAGGCAGTGAAGCGACAAGATACTCGGTTATAACAGATACCGACAGAAATATAAAGATGCTGTTATCGACAGACGGAATAATTCCGAGGGTAGCGATCCTTGACTTTACGATAACAAAATCATTACCGTCATTTATGACAGCGGCAACCGGAATGGACGCTCTGACCCACGCAGTAGAGAGCTACATAAACGTCAACGCATCGCCTATGACAAAGATGTATTCGCTTGAAGCGATAAGGCTGATTTCAAAGAGCTTAATCCCAGCTGTCCTTGACGGCAGGAACGAGCAGGCAAGAGAGGATATGCTCCTTGCCGCCTTATATGCCGGAATCGCAATATGCAGTGCGCCGACAGCGCTTGTTCACTCAATGTCAAGACCGCTCGGAGCGTGGTTCCATATTCCGCACGGCCTCGCAAACGCAATGCTTCTAAGCACGGTTATGGAATATAACCGTCCGTCCTGTCCCGAAAAATTCCGTGACATCGCAATAGCGATGGGCGAGAATGTCGAGGGCTTGTCGGTAAGAGAGGCAAGTATAGCGGCGGTTGAAGCTATCGCCGCAATAGCGGACGAAACAGGACTTCCGAAGCTGCTTTCTTCGCAGGGAGTAACAGAGGACAAGATACCGACTCTTGCAAAGGACGCATTCGCCGCAGGAAGTACGGCGAACAACCCCAGAGTTCCCACAGTAGAAGAAATCGAAACGATATATAAAAGTATTTTCTGATAAAAGAAAGGAAGAAACAGTATGAGATACGGATTCAAAAACGCAGAAGAGGTAAAGGAAACCTCACTTAAGTACAACCTTCATTCGTGGAGCGTTCAGGGCAAGCTGAACCCCGCAGTAGTAGAAAAGGCGGAAGGTATTTATTACTACACCGCAGACGGCAAGAAGATGGCAGATATGTCAAGCCAGCTTGTAAACCTGAATGTCGGCTACGGCAACAAGGATATTATCGACGCTATCAAGGAGCAGGCAGAAAAGCTCGCATACATCAGCCCGGCTTACGCTATCGACTGCCGTTCAAAGCTCGCAGAGATGGTCGTAAAGGTAGCTCCGAAGAATATGGGCAAGGTATTCTTCACCTTAGGCGGCGCAGACGCTAACGAGAATGCAATAAAGATTGCAAAGCTGGTTACAGGCAGATACAAGATATTCTCAAGATACCGTGCATATCACGGAAGCTCATTCGGCGCAGGTAACCTGACAGGCGAGCCAAGAAGATACACACTTGAACCCGGTATCCCCGGCTTCGTAAAGTTTACAGATCCTTATCTGTATCACGCTCCGTTCCCCTTTGAGAGCGAAGAACAGGCTACAGAGTATTATCTCGGACAGCTCCGTGACCAGATCATATACGAAAATCCCGATGCGGTTGCCGCTATCGTAATGGAATCGGTAACAGGCTCCAACGGTATCATCATCCCGCCCAAAGGCTACTTACAGGGTGTACGCAAGATATGCGACGAGTTCGGTATCATGATGGTCTGCGACGAGGTAATGGCAGGCTGGGGCAGAACAGGCGAATACTTCGCTTGTGAAAACTGGGGCATTGAGCCTGATATGATAACCTTCGCAAAGGGCGTTACCTGCGGATACGCTCCTCTCGGCGGCGTAATCGTAAGCAAGAAGATTGCAGAGTTCTTCGATACACACAAACTCGACTGCGGTCTTACATATTCAGCTCATCCTCTGGGCTGTGCCGCAGGTGTTGCGTGCCTTAACTTCTATGAAAAAGAACACATTATGGATAAGGTAAAGGAGCGTGGCAAGCAGTTAGGCGCACTCCTTGAGGATATCAAGGCAAAGCACAAGAGCGTGGGTGATGTGCGTTATATCGGACTGTTCTCCTGCGTAGAGCTTACAAAGGATAAGGCAAAGCACGAGCCTCTCGTTCCTTTCGGCAAGGACCCTGAGGGCATTATGGGCAAGATAGTCGGAATGTTAAAGGCAAAGGGCTTCAACACATATTCACACGAGGCTTGCATATTCGTCTGCCCGCCTCTCATTATCACAGAAGAAGAGCTTGCTGAAAATATGGCAATACTCGACGAAGTTCTGACAGAAGTAGACAAGATGGTCTGATTTAAAAAACAGATTCAATACGGGAAAGGACGGTAAGTTATGGATCTCATAATCAAAAACGGTACGATAGTTTCACCAACGGCTACATTCAAAGCCGATGTGTGCGTGGATAACGGCAAGATAGTTGCGATAACGGCAGACGCCGGCACAGATGCCGACAAGGTGGTAGACGCAAGCGGCAAGATGGTGCTCCCCGGTGCCATTGACGCACATACCCACCTTGCAATGCCCTTCGGCGGCACAATTTCATCCGATGACTACTACGCAGGCACAAGAGCAGCTGCCTGCGGCGGTACGACAACGGTATTCGACTTCATTTTACAGGATTTCGGTGAAACGATGGTCGATGCCATCAAGCGCCGTGACGCATTGTGCGCTCCCGATGCGGCTGTCGATTACGCATTCCACGTTGCAGTAAAGGACGTTTCAAACGGACTTATCGACACTATAGAGGACGCTGTAAACTACGGTGTATCTTCGTTCAAGGTATTTATGGTCTACGACTTCGGTGTAACAGACGGCGTATTCTACAAGGTGCTCGAAAAGGCAAAATCCTGCGGCGCTATGATCTCGGTACACGCCGAGAACAAGCAGCTTATAGACGTTCTGACAGAGCGTTATCTGTCAGAGGGCAAGACAAGCGCTTGGTATCACTATATGAGCCGTCCGGAATTTGTCGAGGGCGAGGCTGATATAAGAGCAATCCAGCTTGCAAAGAGCCTTGACTCCAAGCTGTACATCGTACACCTTGCAAATAAGGAAGGCGTGCAGGCGGTTGAAAGAGCAAGGAACGAGGGCTATCAGATATATGCCGAAACCTGTCCGCAGTACCTTGAATTTACCTCAGAGGTATACAAGAGAGCAGACGGCAGAAACTTTGTATGCTCACCTCCGATGAAGGGCGAGGAAAGCAGACTTGCTCTGTGGGAGGCTATAAAGAAAGGTCTTATCACAACAATAGCTACCGACCACTGCCCGTTCCAGTCATACGAAAAAGACTGGGGCAAGGACGATTTCACAAAGATCCCCAACGGCTGTGCAGGTATCGAGAATATGTACCCCTATATGCTGTCAGCCGCTAACGAGGGCAAGATAACATTCAACAAGGCAGTTGAACTTTGTTCTTACAATCCCGCCAAGATTTTCGGCTGTGACGCAAAGGGCGCTATCGAAGTCGGCAAGGACGCAGATATTGTTATCTACGATCCCACTAAGGACTTCACAATCACAAATGACAAGATGCACAGCGACTGCGACCACACCATCTGGGAAGGTATCAAGGTCAAGGGCTATCCCGAGGCTACCTACTCAAGAGGCAAGCTTGTATTCAAGGATGGCGAGTTCTTAGGCGAGCGTGGCTGGGGCAAGTTCATAAAGAGAAGCTCAAGCGGTAACTTATAATAAACAAAAGCTGATACATAACAGGGGAGAGCAACATCTCCCCTGTATCTGTAACAGCACAAAGGAAAAGGAGAGATACTTATGCCATTCGTAAAAAATACAGCTATAGAAGAAAGCGCCCGTTGCCTTTTATGCCACGACGCTCCCTGTACAAAAGCCTGTCCGTACGGCGCACAGCCCGACAGATTTATCCGCTCACTGCGTTTCGATAATTTAAACGGCGCAAAAGCCTTTGTGAAAAACTGCGCCGAATGCTCCGCTCCCTGTATGACCGCCTGCACAAGAGCAAAAATAGACAGACCCGTTGAAATAAGACAGACAGCGGAGTATATCGCTTCTGCCGCAAAGGATGCAGAGCCGAAAGCCGATTTATCAATGACCTTCTGCGGTCTTAAGTGCGAAAACCCGTTCTTCTTATCTTCATCTGTAGTAGCAAGCGGCTACGATATGTGTGCAAAGGCGCTCGATATGGGCTGGGCAGGTATCGTATACAAGACGATAGGCTTTGCAAAGATGAACGAGGTATCTCCCCGTTTCGATATTCTGAACAAGGAAACGACACCCTATATAGGCTTCAAGAACCTTGAACAGATTTCCGACCACCCTCTTGAAGAAAACCTTGCTATACTCAAAAAGCTGAAGGAAAACTATCCCACAAAGATAATCGTATCCTCCATAATGGGCGAAAGCGAGGACGAGTGGACAGCGCTTGCAAGACTGTCTGAGGAAGCCGGCGTCGATATGATAGAGTGCAACTTCTCCTGCCCGCAGATGACAAGTCACAGTATGGGCAGTGACGTGGGTACGAATCCGGAGCTTGTCGCAAAGTATACCGCCGCAGTAAGACGTGGCACAAAGCTCCCTGTGCTTGCAAAAATGACGCCCAATATAACCAATATGGAAATACCGGCTATTGCGGCTGTAAACGCAGGTGCGGACGGCATTGCGGCAATAAACACCGTCAAGAGCATCACAAACGTCGATCTTGACAGCTTCGTTCCTACCCCCGACATTAACGGTAAGTCCGCTGTCGGCGGATATTCGGGCAAGGCGGTAAAGCCTATCGCTCTGCGTTTCATCTCGGATATGAAAAGAAACGAAACGCTTGAAAACGTCGAGATCAGCGGTATGGGCGGCATAGAAACGTGGCGTGACGGTCTGGAGTTTATCCTTATGGGCTGTACAAACCTGCAGGTGACAACGTCTGTAATGCAGTACGGCTACAGAATAATAGACGATATGCTTGACGGATTATCACGCTGGCTCACTGCCGCAGGCTACAGCAGTGTGTCGGAGGCAGTCGGCCTTGCAAATAAGAATATGACCGATGCCGGCAGTCTTGACCGTGACACCGTTACATATCCTATATTCGACAAAAACAAGTGTATCGGTTGCGGCAGATGCTACATCGCCTGCTATGACGCAGGACATCAGGCTCTCGGCTTTGACGCTGAAGCAAGAAAGCCCGTCTTCCTCGGCTCAAAGTGCGTAGGCTGTCATCTCTGCGCTACCGTCTGCCCCGTAAATTGCATTTCGAAGGCTAAGAGAGTTGCAAAAAAGCACTGATTTTCCGATAAGAATCTTCATAAAATACGGCTGTTTCACAAGACAGCCGTATTTTTCACATCTCGTAAACCCGCATAAACACTCACTTCACCCCACTTTTTAAAAACTTTTTAAAAAATTTTTAAAATTTCTGAAACTTTTTCGCCCCCGCCGCCGACTACCGATATGTAAGCAGTTGATAAAGAGATATTCAAAAAAACTTTTGAATTTTTTAAAAAAACTTGAAACTTTTCGAGAAAACCTCGTGACTGCATATATGAAAAAACTAAAACGTGCTTAACAAGCACAGAATACATGGAGGACAAAGAAATGAAAAAGATTTTAGCAACAGTAGCTTCAATCGCAATGGTAGCAGCTTGCTCAACAGCAGCTTTCGCAGCAGGTGACATCGGTAAGTCTGAGGACGTTACTCCCGGTGCTTCTTCAGGCAACACAAACACAGGTGTTGTACTTACAGTAGTTCCCGTAGCTCTCGCTGCAGGCGCTCTCACAGTAAGCGGTATCGTATTAAAGAAGAAGAACAAGTAATTTAATTACTTGATAGATTCGATATTAATCGCATTTGGCGGTTAAGAAGGACAATGTTCGGATTTATAACCCCGTTATCTTCGGATAACGGGGTTTTCGTTTTATATAACTGTTTTGCAGATTTTTTATCCGCACATAAAAAATCTGCAATTTTTCACATAAAATCCCCCATAAAAATAAACTTTAACGTAAAACTGCCGATAAAATAAGTGTAGAAGAATTTTTAGGCTAAGTTTGCCCGAAGGGAGCTGAAAATAAATGGAAATAAAGAATATCAGCGGCATTGTCAATGTCTACAACAAGATTAAACTGAACAGCGGTAAAACAAAGGTCGCTCCCGCAGAGAAGAAGACAGATAAGATAGAATTCAATTTTGCACGCAGCGTAGAGGCGGCAAAGGCCGACCTTGCCGCAGCGGTAAACGAAAATACATCGGCGGAGCGTATCGAGGCACTTTCCGACAGCGTTGCAAGCGGCAGCTATGATGTAAGTCCCGAGATGATCGCAGACTCGATACTGATGTTCTGATGAACACGGCAGAAAGGAACGGTACCGATGACTATAGAAACAGCCGATAGAATTATCGGATTTCTTGAAAAATACAACGGCGTATATCGTGATATGGTAGCATTTCTTACCGAAAAGCAGGCGAAGGTCATGGCGGACGATCTGCTCTGGCTGCTCGATTCTGTTGAGGACGAACAGGCGCTGGTTATGAAGATACAGTCGGAAGAATCCGCAAGGTCGGCTCTTTTTGAGGAGCTTGGACTCGGTGAAATAAAAGCAAAACAGCTTATAGAAGCTGCACCCGACGAAAGAAAGTCAAAGCTTACTCTGCTTTATGACGAGCTTACGGGATATGTGGCAAGGATAAAGCAGTTAAACAACATTATCGTTGAAACGGTAGAAAAGAAACTGTCAGTTCAGGAGGAACTGATGCGGAAGACAGGGATGACACTCACAGAAACCTATAACGGCTACGGTGCTAAGATAAAGCACACCTCAGCGCCGAAGAGTTTTCTCGGTAACATATAATTTCGGAGGATAAATGAGAGCTTCATTTTTAGGATTAGAGATCCAGAAAAGATCGGTACAGATGGCGCAGAAGGCGCTCGATGTGACCGGCAACAACCTGTCGAACCGTGACACAGTAGGCTATACAAGACAGCGCCTTGACGTATATTCCAGCTATATGAACATGAACGGGATATACACCACAAAGCTCGCCCGTCTGGGACTTTCGAGCCAGGGCGTATTTGCAAGCGGCGTAAGTCAGACAAGAGATGATTACCTTGACAAGCGTTACAGGGATAACAACTGTTTCGTTGCCGAATATAATCAGCAGGCATCTATAATGAGCGAGATCGAAACGGCGCTGACGAACTTCTCCGATACATACGAGAATGTCGGTATGGCATATCAGTTCGACCAGTTCAAATCCGCTCTGCGTAAGTATGCGGAGGACAGTGCCGACAGAGAAGAGCTTGCAAGCGTTGTAAGAAACCAGGCATACAATATATGCAAGCTGTTCACTCAGCAGAGTATGGATCTTAAAAACCTTGAAAATCAGACCCTATATGATCTGCACTCAACGCTTGAGGACGCAAACCGTATCATAGAGGAGATAGTCGAATATAACAAGCAGATAGTAAACGAATATGCGATAACAGGCGCAGACCTCATATACAACGGCTTATCTGTTACAGGCGGATACGGCCCCAACGAAATGCTTGACGCAAGGAACAATCTTATCGACCAGCTAAGCGAGTTCGGCGATATTCACGTTGACGATAACTTTGACGGCTCGGTAAAGATCACAATGGGCGGTCTTACGATTATAGACGGCAAAAAGAGCAACCTTTTTGTTACCGGCAAGGATTTTGATGCATACAACGCAAAGTACGAGGAAAACGGTGCAGTTGTGCTGAAGCTGACCGACGGCAACGATATGGTGCTTGAAAGCGGCTCGATAAAAGCCTACACCGATATGATAAACGGTAACGGCGCATACGCATCGGGCAAGCAGACCACCGACTACGGTATAAAATATTATCAGTCGGCAGTGGACGAATTCGCAAAGCAGTTTGCAGGGCTTATGAACAAGCTCAACGGCGGCGATGAGTCCGACGACAGACTTATGTTCACAAGTGCGGACGGCTCACCGATAAACGCAGGAAACATAAGAATATCGGATGCGTGGCTTAAGGACGCTACGATGATAGCGAAGATATACAACGAAAAGACAGGTACTTACGATTATCCCGTAAACCTTGACGGCAATGCGGTAAACAAGCTGCTTCTCGGTATGGATGACAGCGTTCAGATAGGCAAGGGCGACTATGAAGGCTCAAGCTACGACTTTATACTCTTCCTCAACAACCGCCTTGCACAGAATATCGAATTTGCCGAAAAGCAGTGCGATATGTATACCGAAACGGCAACCTCACTGCTTGACAGCAGAGATGCGATAATGGGCGTTTCCGAAACGGAGGAGGGCGTTAATATGCTGAACTATTCCAAGTGGTTCAACGCTTCTTCAAGAATGCTCACAACGCTCGACGAGGCACTTGATACTATAATAGAAAAAATGGGACTTGTCGGCAGATAAGCGGAAAGGATAGATTAACATGAGAATAACACAGAGCATGACCAACAGACGCTATATGTCACAGCTTAATGCCGCTCTCGAAAGAAAGAACGCCTCAGAGCGAAAGATTAATTCAAAAAAGAAATACAACAGAGCGAGCGAGGATCCGATAAGCGCCGCAAAAGCGCTGAGAACAAGAAAGGCTATCGCAAACACCAACGATTATCTTGCCAACCTTGAAACCGCCGAGCAGATATATAACGGCGCAGACAGCGTTCTGATGAACGTAAACGACATCCTCGACAGCATTATAGAAAAGGTAACTTACGCCGCAAACGGCACACAGCACGATGAGGACGAGGAAATCCTCGCAAAGACCGTTGAAACCTATGCAGACGAGATAGTAAGACTTTTCAACACCGATATAGCCGAAAGAAGAATTTTCGGCGGTGTAAACAATGACACCACCATATTCAAGATTGAAAACGTCGGCGGCAAAAAGACTATCACCTACAACGGAGTTGATATAAACTCCATTGACGATCCCGATAAATTTCCCTACTCTGAGTCGAGCTTTACCGACATCGGTACAGGAATGGTGATAGACCCCGCAACAGGCAGGGTAGATCCTCAGTCGGCACTTCCCGTAACCTTCAACGGCGCAAAGATAACAGGCTGCGGCAAGGATGATGAAGGCGACTCCAAGAATATAATCCAGATAACCCTTGATGCCGCACAGGCAGTAAGAGAAGGCGATAAAATAAAGGCTATGGACTATATCGACAAGCTGAGAGCCGCACAGACAAGCGTCAGCGTTGCTCACGCCGACATAGGTAACAAGCAGGAATATATCGAATATAACACAAACCGTCTCACAAACAATATGGAAACTCTGCTTGAACAGCAGAACAACCTTGAAGGCACTGATATGGGTGCAGAAACAACCAACTGGAAAACGCTTGAAGCAATTTACAACGTTTCACTCCAGTTGGCTTCATCGGTAATCCCGATGAGCATATTCCAGTTTATTTCATAAGCTGTCGCTCTTTATGGGAGGAGCGAAAAATTAAAATGGGGAGGAAGATACAATGAATCCGAATTTGCTTAAGATTACGAGCATACCGATAAGCATCGAGGTAAATGTCACAAACGGTTCGTTAAAGGCACCGGAGGACAAGGAGCCGCTCAAGATCGACATAAACCGCACACCCGGCGGATATAAGATGGAGAGCAGACCTGCAAAGATAAACATAGATACTTATGCGGCACGTTCAAGCATGGGCTACGGCGAATACAATGCCTCCGACTTCAATCAGAGGGAAGCCGACAGAGGTTTCAAGATAGCCTATCAGGGAGTAGCAAGGATAGTAAACGAGGGCGACCAGCTTGCAAGAGGTGTTTCGCCGTCGGAGATTGCCGCACAGCAGATGCGTGCAGGCGCAACAATAGAAACGGCAATAGATTTTCTGCCTAAGGGCGGAGCGGACGTATCCTTTGATAAGGGTACGCTCAGCATAAACTACACTCCTACCGATATAAATATCGACTGGGAGAATATAAATTCCTCTGTTGTCGAGTTTGTTCCCGGCAATATCGAATTTATAGTAAAAGAACATCCCAGAGTGGAAATAGAATATGTGGGCGAGCCTATATACGTTCCGCCGAGTGCAAATCCGGCTTACGTTGCGCCCAAAAAGCTCAACACCAAGGGCTGATAAATCAGAAATCTGAAAGGAAACGGTAAAGATCAATGGAGATAATGACCAGAGATTTCGGCAAAGTAAATGTAGACGAAAGCAAGATATTCAACTTCCCGTCCGGACTTTTTGCATTTGAAGAATGCAGGCAGTTTGCCCTGCTCAGCCCGCTCGGAGATGGCGTGTACCCTATGTGGCTGCAGTCTACCGAAAATGTTACGCCGTGTTTTATCGTTTTCGACCCGGCAATAATAGACGGAGCATATAAGATAACGCTTAACAGCTCCGAAAAGAAACTGCTGAAGATAAATGACAGCTCAAATGTCAGATGCTTATCCATAGCAGTCGTACCGGAGGACTACAAAAAGACTACGGTGAATATGAAATGCCCCATAGTTATAAATTCAGACGAGAATCTCGCCGCACAGGTCATACTCCCCGAAAAGTATGAGATACGTCTGCCGATATATGTGGATAAGGGGGCAAAGTAATGCTTGTAGTAACACGAAAAACAGACGAAAGTCTTACAATATCCGACAACATTGAGATAACCGTTCTTGAAATAGGCAAGGACAGAGTCAAGATAGGAATCTCCGCACCGAAGGATGTAAAGATAATCCGCAATGAGCTGAGAGATGCTCAGGATATGAATAAAGAATCATCGCAGGCACTGCCCAAGGCGGCTATGGAAGCCCTGCTCGGTATGAAAAAAGACTGAAAGGAAGAGATAAGATATGGCAACAACAAACAGCAGCGTATTAAGATTCAGCGGTATGAACTCAGGTCTTGATACCGAATCTATCGTAAACGCTATGACAGCGGCTACAAAGCTGAAAATCACAAAACAGAACCGTAAGGCGATAACGCTCAAATGGAAGCAGGAAGCGTATCAGGGCATAACAACAAAGCTCACAGACTTCCAGAACAAATATCTTGATATGCTCAATTCCAAGGTCAACCTGAAAAGTAAATCCACCTTTACAAAATACGGCGCAACGGTTTCAACTTTAAGCACAGACGGCATACTCAAGGAGGGTACTCCTGCCGGCGTATCGGTGCGCTCAGGCACAAATGCAGTACCCGGTACATATAAAGTAAAAGTGCTTCAGACAGCTACACAGGCAAAATATCAGGGTAGTGCGATGGACGCAAGCTCGCTTGACTTATCACAGTACAGTGACGCTTCACAGAACTATTCGTTCAATATAACAGTAGGCACAAAGTCAACCGTTATAAACTTCAACGGCGGCAGTGCCGACAGTGTACGCTCGCAGATAAACAGCCAGCTCAAAGACGCATACGGTTCTTCGAACACAAGCGGTCAGGGTCTTGTTTATGTAAATGACAGCGGTAAGATTATATCCTCCGACAGACAGGCAATGTCACTTACCGGTGTTGCGAATATGTACGGCAACTTCACGTTTGATTTAAACACAAGCATCAGCGCAGGCACAAACAAATTCAATATAACCGTCGGTGACGAAACAGTAAGCGTTTCGTTTGAAAGCTACACGGCTGACTATTTCAATCAGACAGACAGCACAACGCTCGGCGCTCAGAAAAGGGAAGAATTCCAGAACCTTTATTTTGACGAGCAGGCTGAAAAGCTGTATAATGCGGCAAAGGCAGACGGCTCTGTAGATTTTGACGCATTGAAGGCACAGGCTTACGATAAGGCAAAGCAGGCAGATTACGACAAAAAGTTCGAAAGCGAAAAGACAAAGGCAATGGCCGAGTATGACGAAGAGCTTAAGACCAACTATGATAGCGGCATAGCAGACGGCTCTATAGCAGAAGGCACGAGCTTTGAGGACTGGAAAAAAACACAGCCTGAATTTGACGAGAACGCTTTCAAGACAGCGTTTGACGAGCAGTACGCAAAGGACTTTGACGAAACCGCATTCAGAGCGCAGTTCGACAAGGATTATGACGAGCTTTCCGCATATAAGGATACCCTTAATGCTGATGATTTCAAGCTGTCCAACGAGGATCTTGCCGCTTATGCAAACAAGCACGAGCTGAACAAGGCCATAGGCAAGGTAAAGCTGTCGGACGGAACCGGTCTTAACATAGACGAAAACGGCACCGTAACAGCCGCAAACGGCAAGAAGCTCTCGGTAGCCGCAGACCCCGCAACGCAGAACACGTTCGGTGCGTCTACAGCCAGAACGACTACGGCACAGGTAACAACAGCCACAACGCTTAAGGATTTAGGTGTTGAGGACAGTGCGACCTTCACTATAAACGGTACGAAGTTCACATTCACATCCGACTACACAGTAGCAAAGATGATGAGCGAAATTAATGCCAGCAAGAACGCCGGCGCAACTATGACGTTCAGCACGCTTACAAACAGCTTTGCTCTCAGCTCATCGGGCTACGGCACATCCGCATCAATTGAATTCTCCGCAGAAAACGGAAGTGCGGGCGCAGAGCTTCTCAGCACACTCGGTCTTACATCGGGTACGCTGACACAGGGACGCAACCTGCAGCTTGAAGTAAACGGCGAAACAATAGAAACCTCGTCAAACAGCTTCACAGCGGACGGCACAACAATGACCTTCACATCTGCCGCACAGGGCGCAGAGTTCTCTTATGAGGTAAAGAAGGACAACAGCAGTGCGATAGACGCTATAAAGTCATTCGTTGAAGATTACAACAAGATTATCGAAGAAGTTTACGGTCAGCTTGACCAGAAGCCGGACTCCGACTACTACGCACTTACCGATGACGATATTGAGGATATGGACTTATCCGAAAAACAGCAGGAGAAGTGGGAAGAAAGGGCTAAGAAAGGTCTGCTTTACAACGACAGCACAGTTTCGACAGTAATGCAGAAGATGCGTTCCGTTCTTTATTCAACGGTAAAGACAGCGGACGGACAGACATTCAGCCTGTTCAGCATGGGCATTACGACAAGCGATGACTGGGGCGACCACGGCAAGCTTGAGCTGGACGAAACAAAGCTTGAGGCGGCGTTTGAGCAGTATGCCGACCAGATAGCAGATTTGTTCGCAGGTACAACGGTCGATGAAAACGGCAATACCGTAAAGACAGGCATAATGCACAAGCTTGATGACGTGCTTACGGGTGCGGTAAAGACGACCGGCGCAAGAAAAGACAAGGGTACACTTGTACAGCTTGCAGGTACAAAGACAGGTACATCAGCTACCGACAACTCTATATATGACCAGTTAAAGAGCATTTCAACGCTTATCTCATCGCTTGAAACAAGATATGAGAAGCAGCAGGACAGATACTGGAAGCAGTTCTCTAATCTTGAAACAATGATGGGCTCGCTCAACAGCCAGACCAGCTACATTCAGCAGCTGATGCAGTTCTGATAAACCCTAAATAACACAAAGCGTAAGGAATACGATATGAATAACGCATTTTCTGCATATAAAAAACAGTCTGTTACAACGCTCACACCCGGCGACGTTGTGGTAAAGCTGTATATGGAGGCGGAACGTCAACTCAACAGAGCATCCTACTACATTCCGCTCAAGAATTACGAGGAAACAAACAAGGCACTTATAAAGGCGCAGGACGTAATAAACGCTCTGCGTTCCTGCCTTGATATGAAAATACCCGTTTCCAAAAATCTCGACTCGCTGTATGAATATTTCAACCGTGAAATAGTTGAGGCGAACATTAAAAAGGATAAAGCCAAAGTAGATGCGCTCCTTCCTATGATAGCCGAGTTGCGTGAAGCATTCGCAGAAATCAACAGTATGAGCAGAGAACAGATGGAAGCGCAGGAAAAAGCGGCGCAATCCGCAATGCAGGAGCAGGCTTAAATCACACGGTGCTTAACCCCCACCGGAAAGGAATCCGATATAATGAAAAAGGCAGATGCACAAACACTGCTTACGCTCATGGATGAGCTGACGGAGCTTATGACCGAGTATGACCGCCGTACAGACAGGATGGTTACAAATGACCTTGAAGTCATTCAGCAGGTGCTTTTATCCCGTAATGAGCTTATGGATAAAATGCGTCAGGTAAAGCAATCTATAATGGATATTGCAAACGCTCAGGTTCCTGCCGAGCGTGAGCTTATCCGTGATATACTGAACAATAAACCCGTCACCGAAAACCTCTCGTATGAGTTAAGACAGTTACAGTCAAAAATGCGCCATCTTCACGATATAAAAAGTGAAATTGACGAAAAGGATAAAAAGGTGACCGCTGTTGTCCGCCAGAGCTATGAGGACGTAAAGGCAGAGCTTGAATCGCTGAAGGTCGATAAAAAGAAAATCGACTACTACAGCAGTGTGAAGCTGGGCGGAAAGGGCAGAACCTTCAACACAAATTCATAACACCGGAAAGCACGACCGAAAATCGTGCTTTCTGTCTGTCTAAAAGCTGATTTGTTTTAAGCTATACATCAAAACGTATCACCAACACTGCCAAAAACAATTTCCGTACCGACAAGGCATTAATATTTTCGTGGGTGTATCTGTGTAACTGCGCTAACATTAACCTTTCAAAAAAACGCTACTAACCTGAGATATATGTACTAACCTGCGGACGTGTAGCG